>ENA-ORSX01000063-ORSX01000063.1-human-gut-metagenome-genome-assembly--contig:-NODE-63-length-144282-cov-54.845390_pt1 | contig 144282 bp, 115 predicted proteins | sample MGYA00241904_ERZ509172 | MGnify/ENA primary metagenome ERZ509172 (study PRJEB26280, sample SAMEA2338795) | human gut metagenome | biome: human gut; feature: human-associated habitat; material... | reverse complement strand
GCCTGTGCCAGCGCCTGACGTGCCGGTGGCGGCAGGACCAGCGACTGCATGGCATCACGCTTTTCCTCAATCCGGTCAAAAACGCCCACCACTTCGTAAGCCCCTTCAATGACTCTGTCCACCACATTTCCCCGGTGTGGCACCCGGACTTCTCCCAGCGACTGACCGCAGACCAGGCCATTGGTGCAGATGGCACGAAAATATCCGGGTAACATCTGGTAGCCGGATGAACCGTCATGGGAGTTGAGCAGAATAATTTCAGGCACATGCTGGCCGGTTATCTGTCCGCTCCGCCGCAGACGCAGCATGTGTTTGGTATATTCCCGACGGCTCTGGTCGCGTACACGGGTCTGGCAGGCGAAGAACGGCTGAAAGCCTTCCCGCTGCAGATTTTCTAGGACGGTGATGGTGGGAATGTACGCATACCGTTCACTGCGGGAGGTGTGCCGGTCTTCTCCAAAAATACTCGGGACGTGGTACATCAGTTCTTCGCGTGTCAGTGGGCGCTCCCGACGGATCTGATTTACATGACCAAAACGACTGGCTAATTGCATACTTTGCTCCTTATGAATGAGTTAGCGGTATAAATGAAAAGGCCGCGTCTCCCGGAGAAGACGCGGCCTGATGGATGAAATGAAGACGTTTATTGCCTGAGAATTCCCTCACTGGCGAGATACGGGTTTAGCTGTTTTCCGGCATCAGGTTCAAAATTCCAGCAGCGCCAGCGTAGCTGGCCTTCAGCGTTGCGGATCACCAGCCGGAAATGCGTTCCCTGGTCATCTTCAATAAGCACATTAAGGTAAGCCGTTGTGACGGCAAGAGCCTGGTTGCGTGAGAAAGGGCCTTCGGGCAATAAACGTGATGTACAACCCGGCATATCTGTTGCTCCCTGTAAGTAAAAGGCCCCGGTCATGATGACCGGGGCCTGAAGGGGAGTGACCTGATTATCAGAAAGTCACATTCAGTGTGGCCTGACCGTTATAACCTTCAGCACTGCTGCCGCTGACGCTGTGGGCATAACCGGCCTGAACGCCCAGGGTGATATTTTCCCGGACACGGGCTTCCAGTCCGGCCTGCAGGTCCAGTGACGTGCCATTCTGGGACGGTAAGAACGTCATGTTACTGCCGGCTGCGGCTGTCCCCATGCTCATGTCCCCCCGGGAGCTGAAGGTGCGGATAACAGAAGGTTGTACCCACCAGTTCACCGGCAGTTCACGCACACTGTGTTTTGCACTGTCGCGCAGGGTGTCACGGGATGAGGTGCCTTCACCAAAGCTCGTATCGTTGTGGCTGCCCAGACGGAAACCGGCACGCACATGTTGTGCACTGCCATGCCCGAACTTCACATAACCGGCGTTATCCTGGCCGTCATCCAGGGAGAGTCCCTGCCAGGTGTACTGCAGTTGTGGCTCCAGCATCAGGTTGTCAGTGATACTGAAGGGCAGACCGGTTTCCAGTGAGCCCAGCCAGCCCCAGCCCCGGGCGCGGAAGTCGTTATTGTCCGATGACGCTTTCATGCTGTGGCGTGTTCCCTGTGCCACAATGTCAGCCCACAGGCCGGAGGATGTGTGTACCAGATTCAGGTATCCGCCCAGGCTGCCGGCATCATCCCGGACCGTGCCGGCGCGGGAACCGTCATCATCCTTAACATTAACGGAAGAATGGCCTGCAGCACCATACACCCCTGTCGTCAGAGACATACCGGCAACCTCTGTTCTGAGCAGGTCACCCTCCAGACGGACGAAGCCATAGCTGCCACTGCTTTCCGGCGTGGCCCCACGGGCAATACCGCCGTTGTTATCGTGACCGAGATGACCGCCCTGAATGCTGAGACGGACGCTGTTATTTTCACCGCTTACACCGGTCTGATGGCTGCGGGAGCCTGCCAGAATCCGGTCATAGTCCATTGCCTGTGTCAGCATGGAGGCATACAGGGGGACTTCAGCACGATAAGCATTTTCACTGCGCAGGTACCAGTCTTCATCGCTGTCACGGTTCAGGGTGTAGTTAAAGGCTCCGGCCTGAAGCGGGCGACTCAGGGCAAACGCACCTTCTTCTGTGGTGGCACCATTCTGTGCATCCACAACCCGGATACCCTGTCCGGAGGTTGCCACCCCGAGGTTACTGTTTCCGACATTTGTAAACGCAAGCCAGGTTTTGCCGGTTGCCTGACCACCATTAATCACCAGCTGGTCAGAGGTATTGCTGCCATCAAGGCGAACACGCATATTGATGGTGCCACCCTGACCGGTGAGGTTACTGGTTGTCAGTTTATGGAACGTTACCGGGGCGTTGCCTTTTGCAACAGCACGGCTCAGTACGGCGTCCGGTGTTGTCTGATTATCAAAGTAAATCTCCCCTGCGTTAACAATATCGCCGGTACTGACCACATCACCATTCAGTACCATGCTGGCGCCTTTACTGAGCTGTGTTCTGCCACTCAGACTTCCCCCGGCAGCCAGCATCAGTGTTCCACGATGTCCGACAGTGGTGTTGCTGGCCAGTCCTCCGGCATTAACCGTAAAGCTGCCGCCATTTTCCAGCAGCAGGCCGCTGGCCTGACCGGATATGCCATCAATACTGAACTTACCGCTGGCATTGGTCCCCTCAACAGTGGCACCACTGTCTGCAATCAGGGCACCACCGGATGTCATGGTGACACCTGTTGCCTTACCACCGGCAGACACTGCCAGGGTACCGCCGTCATCCACCAGTGTTTTCCAGGCTGAATGTCCCTCCAGTACATCCAGGCGACCACCGGACTCCAGAACAACACCGTCAGCCTTAACGTTTTCCACCGCGAAATTGCCCAGACGGTTGCTGCCGGTGACGGTTGCCGCCGTACTGGTGACCAGTGCGCCTCCCTGCTTCAGGGTGACATTCGTGGCTGTACCACCGGCGTTCACCTGCAGTTTGCCTTTCTGGTTAACGATGGTGAAATCCGCCAGACCACCTTCCTTGACAATCTGCCAGCCGTCACTGTTCACAACAGTGTCAGACGCTGTACCGCCGTTGTGCACATACTGGTTACCGCCGTTCAGTGTGGTATCCAGCGCGTAGCCATGTACAGTCTGGTCGCCGCCGGCATAAACCACAGTGGTATTTGCTGTTCCTTCAGCAGCCACAATCTGACGACCATTTTCATTGATAGTGGTACGTACGGCATTTCCGCGAACAAACTGCCCGGTATCACCATTTTCTGCATCTGGTCCCCCTTCCGCGCCGGTATTCACAACCGTGTCGGTTGCCACTGCGCCGGATTTGACGGCCTGCCAGCCCTTCTCATTAATGACGGTACCCGTTGCAATCCCGCCTTCATGTACCCACTGCTCACCGCCGTTCAGAGTGGTATTCACTGCCTGCCCCTGAAGGCTCTGTCCGCCTCCGGCACTGATAACCGTGTCTGAAACGCTTCCTCCGGCATTCACTCTCTGAAGACCACCACCGGTGACAGTAGTGTTGTTGGCGGTACCGCCATTTTGTATCCATTGGCCGCCGGTATTCGCCTCGTTATCCGGCCCATACTCCAGCCCGGTACTGATGGTCATTCCGTTGGCCGTACCGAGGACAATCTGGTTGTCGTGATTTGCCAGTGTCCCGCCGTTCACGGTTTCACCCGCCTGTACAATCGTGTCAGCAGCCAGCGCCTGGACTGACGTGACAGCAGTAAGAGACAGTGCAACCGCCACACCGGCGCATTTTCCCCGTGAGCGGGCCAGCTCGGAAGCCACCACAAGGGTGCCCGTAATGTGATTCCATACCAGCCTGTAGCTGGTGTTCAGATGTCGTTTCATAAGCTTTTCCTTACAGAGGGTGAATAAAAAAGCCGGTACCCACAAATGTGGATACCGGCAGGTACAAAACAGCATGGTCAGATAAAGTGGTTTTTCCCGGACATAAATGCTTCCCCTCTCTCATCCGCCAGAGAAGTATCAGTCCGTTGTGTGCAATTCCGTTCTGCATGATGAAGAGATTCAGCTGCCTTTTCGCAGGCCATTAACCACTATAAACGATCGATAGTAACGATCGATACCTGTTTTATCGATCGTTTTATTCTATTAACAGCAAGGCAGTCACGCAAGAGAAAGAGGTGGATATGAGGGGGTTGTGTCATGTTTTCAGTTGGTTAACGCAATGTAATCAGGCATTTCCCCTGGCAGACTGTTCAGAAGAAAATCCAGTTCCATACAGCGCGGGCAACAGAGACCACCGTGTCACGGACGGCACGCAGAACCGTACGGGCAACAGAGGCAACACAGACGCTCTCCGCCGTGTCAAATATCCGGTCCACCGCACCGGTAAACTGTTCACGGGCCTGAGACCGGACAGATTCCGTGCGCAGCTCGTCCTGCAGGCGGGTCATCAGGGGACTGGCGGCATGGTCGGGAAGCGCTGTCATGAGCGCACTGACCAGCGTATCCAGTTCCCAGCCGGTGCAGGCCGATACGGCAACAACCGGATGTACGGGCCGGAACAGCCGGAATACCGCATCTGTTTTCTCACGAATGTTCTGTGCCTGTGCGGGAGAAGGCTGAATGCCGGCCATATCCCATTCATGGCAGGGCTCCGTTTTGTCGGCCTGCGTCACCACAAACAGCACCTGCTGATGTCCCCGGTGCAGGATGTGTCGCCAGAAATACTCATCCACAGACAGGGCACGGTCATCGGCTTTAATCAGCCACAGTACCAGGTCAAGTTCAGGCAGAATGTCACGGTACAGGGCTTCATACTCTGCATCCCTGTCCCGGCTCTCGCCCACCCCGGGCAGGTCAGTGATAATCATGCTGTGACCGTGGCCACTCAGACGGAAGCGCCGCACTTCCCGGGTGCCGGCGTGAACATCACTGACCGGGGTGACCTCCCCCTGAAACAGTGCATTACAGAGTGAGGATTTACCGGCCCCGCTTTTACCCATAATGCCAATCACGGGTTCGTGACTGGTGAGTTTGCGCAGATGTTCCAGGATGTGACGGGAAAGTGAGTAAGGCAGGGAGGAGAGCGGTTTTTCAATTGCCTCAATGGCATCAGACGGATTCATACATGTATTCCCGGTGAAAAAAGACAAAAACCCCGCACACCGGAAAGGTGGTGGGGGACTCACGGAGATAATATATGTCTGAAATTATCTGGAATGTCGGTACCTTTTATACTCTTCAACAATCAGGTCATGCAGCATTTCGCCGGTACTGAGTCTTCTGACCCTCGATAATTCTTTGAGCTGCGTCCTGGTTTCTGCGTCAAGAAAAAACTGTACATTGACTTTATCTTCCTGCATTTTTTTGTACTTGCGCTGCGCCTTGGCCTTATTGAAACTGTTTCTGAAATTTTTTATATCGTCAGGTGAGGTGAGTGGACAGGTAACCCATATGTCAAATGAAAGGTGAATTGCGTGGTAAATATCAGCAGAACCAGGAAAACTGGCCAGTTTTTCCAGTGCAATATTTTTTCCCTTCAAATAATTCCATGTCCATATGCATTCATGTTCGTTCTCCGGGAGGAGGTAACTGAAAGGACTCTTTGATTTAAATGCCCGCATCTATCTGTCTTTGGTCTGGATTATCCACTCATCCCGCAAATTCTTATCAGAAAGAATATCGAGAACTCTGAGTATTTGTCTGAACTGTGTCGATGAGTCCGACGGGAAGGCATTCCCTTCCAGATACTCTTCTTTAAGATACAGTTTATTCTTTTGAAGCAAGTCTGCGCTTATTTTTGCCCTGTTATTCTGGATAAACTGCATCAACAGATACCAGGAAAATAAGCATGCGCGTTCACTGCCCGCGATCCAGGATATTTTTTCCAGGGGGACCAGGAAGGCCAGGGCCTTCAGACGCATACCAGAAATTATTTGTTCAAGTTCAAAATCTGAAAGTGTGATGTTCAGATTTTCTCTGTTTTTTTTATGTAAGCGATAAAACGTTCCGGGGGATCATAAACATTAAGGGGCAGTACGGAGATATTACGCTCTCCAAGATAATAAGAGTAATACGCATTTGTTCTTTCATTCATAACCTTATCCGACAAAATTTTCTGAACCATCCTTTTTCTCCGGCTGCTTAAAAAGCAAACATAATAAGGTGATAATAACATGATAAAAAGAAGTTTATAATGATATATTAAGGTGGTCAATAAAAAGGCAATCTGCGCGCTGTATAGTCATTCTGACAGGAAATGCAGGAGGAAGGGAAGGTAACTGGCTTCGTTATGCTGACAGGAATACCTGTTATCATGGAAGTGCATTCATGTGGCCGACGTAGCTTAAGAGGATGGAAGAGTGGAGACTGCAGACAGGGGGTATTGAAAGGTAAACATATTTCGCCCGCCAGCTGCACCGGAGGCCAGCATCACTTTTTTTACGTTGTAACCCGGTATGCATTCCGGCTTTGATGATTACAGTCAGAGGGCAGCAGACTGACGTTATTTAACCGGACAGAAAAATTATGGACACTGAAATATCGTCTGTTAATACCTCGTTTGTCGGTGTGGTATTCCCTGTATTACCGGCATCACCGATAAAGAGAGTTATAAACGCCAGAAAGGCACCTCCTTTATGCCGGGGAATACTTATGGAAAATGAAGTCTGAAAAGGAGCACAATGAAAAGAGACGTGTCCCGTAAATATAACGAATCATCGCAGGATATGCATTATCAGGTGATACCAGAGGGCATTAAACTGTCGTCACGGATAAGAATATACAACATTTCTGATAACAAAACATCATAACGTGTTTCAGATATGTTCCGGCATCAGTCTGACGGATATTATTTCCCGGGAAAACAAACCTGCTACTGTGACAGTTAACTGTATCTGCATAAATTATTTATGATGAAAGAACAGTATTACGGATTCAAATATCATCCTGTTTGCATTCAGGCGGACATTCCCGGATGCCGAAAAGAATATCCTGCAGGCTGAGTGAGTCTCTTCCACAGTGCCGGGATCGCTGTCGCCACGTACATATTGTCACCAGGATGGGTATGTACCGCAGCATGCCATTTCTGGTGAATAACCGCACCTGCACATTCAGTCTGCTGAGAACCTGGCGTGCATCGGGCTGTAAAGAACATCCCTGTCCGTGGCTCCTCTGGTGGTGTTGCCTGCTCAGCAATGACAGGATGCCCTTAAGACGCCCGTCATGGCTCAGTATGATGACGACGAACACGCTCTGCAGGTGAGCATGCGGGGCCGGGAGCATCATCATTTCCGTATTTTGTCGCACCTTCCGGAAGCAACCGGCATCAGTTACGGTTATCGTCAACCGTTGTGCGGTATGCCAGGAGCACGTACTGATCCATCAGATCCGTCAGCGCTGCGTTCTGCTTCTGACGGTCGATGATCCATTCCTCCAGCTCTTTTTCTGATTTCCGTTTCAGGTTCTCCGTCCAGTTGTCAAGGCTGTTTCCGGTCATTAAATCAAGCCAGCAAAGCCAGACCAGTTTGAGGCGCAATTCCGTGCCACCAAACTGACGGAAGAGGCTGATCAGTTTATTTGCCAGAGAACGCTGCCTCAGACGTTCACATTCAGACAGTAGAATGCCTTCCAGCATCGGATGATGAACCAGCAGATGTTCACTGGTGCATAAGTTCACCACCAGATCATCATCCAGGGGCGGCGTGGCCCGTTTGTCAGAGCCATAAATCAGCCTGTACAGACTCTGGGGCACGATGGCAATCTCCGGTTTTTCACCATTGAATGACACCCACCCGGGCGTCAGATTATGGAAGTAGTGGATATTCGGATGACACACGCCCCAGGATACGGCGTGCCGGGTGAAGCCGGTCAGCCATTTCTGGTAGCTTTCGTGGAGCAGCTCGTAACGGGTCTGATACTGTGGTTTCATTTTCATATTCCTCACGGGGGATAACAGGCAGCAGAATGCCGCCGGCAGGCCGGAGATTGCGTCTGCTGTGGGTGAAGGGGCAGTGGTTAAAAATTACGGACGGGACTGTGCAATACGCGCCTGCAGCCAGGCTTCCACTTCACTTTTCAGCCAGCGGGAGCTGCGGCCCATTTTGATGGGCGCAGGAAAGTCACCATCCTTGATGAGTTTGTAAAACCACTTATCGGTCAGGCCGGTCAGTTGAGTGATAAATGCCATGTCGACCATCTGGTCATCCATCAGTGAAACTGGGGTATTCATGAAAATGCTCCTCCGGATGTTGTTAATCTCAACCGGCGTTGGTGATGAAAACAACGCACCACCTTCCCCGGCATAACAACCGGGGAAAAACGTAAAAAATAATCGGGAATGTGACCGTCAGGAGATAAACGGGGGGATTGCGGTGGCTGAGCCGTACCGGTATGTCGGGTGATTGTTGCGAAACGATGCTTCCGCACGCGATAAAGGAGGGAGGACTTTCGTGAGACAAGGGGAAAACTGGCGTTCTGATAATTGCAGAGTTGTTTTTGAAGGCGGTTGTGGTGCATCAGCCTGTGACCTGTGGGCAGGCGACAGGTATCACCGATGGGATAAGACTGTCTGATTGGTATTAAATATATAAGAGAGAGATCAAACACATGAAATCAAACACATGAGTTCATATATGTGAAATAAACACTGTGAGTACGATCAGTGGGCATGAGAATGCAGTAGCAACAGATTGCGTTGTACCCACAGGGCTATCCCTGATAGCTGGCGTATAACCTGCGTATATAAAACGTACCTGCAACACACGTGAACAGAGTGCATTAAGCATCCGTCTGAGCGGTAAACGTATCCGACCTGGTGAGTGACAGTCTGAGAGACCGGTTAAGTGGTGGCACGGGAGTAATGAGTTTGGGGAGGGTACCAGAATGCCAGTCTGGTGCGGTATGCTGACAGTATCACGTTAATTGCAGCATAAAGTGATGAGAGGCTAATGGAAGTTAAAACCAAAGAAGACTGGCTGTATCAGTTCCGTCGTTGTTCATCCCGGGAGACGCTGGAAAAAGTGATTTCCCACACACGTTATAAACTTACCCCTGCGGAGCTGGAAGCCTTCAACTCTGCGGTCGATCACTGGCTGGCAGAACTGACAATGAACAAGCTTTACGATCGCGTTCCGGCTTCTGTCTGGAAATATGTCACCTGAACGTTCGGTAATCACAGCGGTATTGCGCTAGGTGTCATCTGCTCTGTGTGATTCTTTTTAGGTTTTCTCAGATTGTTAAAAGCTGAATATGTTTCTGTTGTCGGGAACCAGGATAATACAGGGAACATTAAGTGGTATAGCGACAACAAAGAATTCGAAATCAAAAGGGAATGGTGTACGGAGGTGTGGACGGTAATGGGCCGATTTTCGGGCATTACCGACCTCTGCTGAGGTTTCCTCGTATTTCTGGGGATCCGGTGAGTTACTGTCACTGTCTGGCACAGCAAGCGCAGAGGCGGCGGGGCGCTTTGCTCCGCTGATTCCGGATAATCTCTCCCCTGTAACCTACTGCAACAGTACAAATACACTGACGCCTGAAACGACAGCCAGAATCAGCACAGGCAGTAACGTCAGTAGAAAGAGCAGACGATCGGTATTTCGGTAATAGCCTGAGGAAGCTGTTGACGCGAAGCCTGGGCAGCATTCCGTATTATGAGGGATGGCGTTATCACAATCCCTGCACACCGTTTGGCGTATCACCATCACGTCCTCCTCACAACCTTCCCCGTAACTGGCTTTTTGCATTAAAAAAACAACGCTGAAAATTCAGCCGTCAGTCCGGAGACGACAGTCGGTTTATCACAGAGTGCCTGAGATATTGCCTGGTTGGAGGTCACTTCAGGGACTCTGCGCATTTTTTACGGCGTGGTTATTCCGTATGAACGAAACCATACGGAGGTTTAACCATGACATACGAGTACAACCCCTTCTGGCAACAACGTATCCGTGAGACGGTGCTGCACGCACTGAATGTTCATCCCCGTCTGATGGCATTGCGGGTTGACCTGCGTCTCCCGGATGTACCGGCAGCAACTGACGCAGCAGTGATATCCCGCTTCATCAATGCCCTGAAAGCCCGAATCGACACTTACCAGAAACGTAAGCACCGTGAAGGTAAACGCGTACATACCACAAGGCTGCATTACGTCTGGGCCCGGGAATTCGGGGTGCTCAGGGGTAAAAAACACTATCACCTGCTGCTGCTGGTCAACCGTGATACCTGGTGTGGTGCGGGCGATTACCGCGATCCGGGGTCACTGGCCGGGATGATTAAACAGGCGTGGTGCAGTGCTCTGCAGGTGGATACGGAACGGTATGCCACGCTGGCGAATTTTCCGATCAGGCCGGTGGTGTGGTTGGAGCGTGGCGATGATGCCAGTCTCCAGGATGCGCTGGATCGTGCTGCTTATCTCGCGAAAGAGTACACCAAAGTCAACGGCACCGGTGAGCGTAATTTTGGCTGTAGCCGGAATTGAGTACGACTGGCGCACCAGTATCCAGTAAAACCAAAAGTATGGGCTGTTGTCTGGCGGCAACGATGTATCCACTCGCCCACTGACTGTTTTTTACGTCAGTGTTCCATTGTGTGACAACCACAGTGCTGTAACAGCAACCAGCCTGCTTTACCCAAACTCCAGTCCAGATTTTAACTGAACCGCCATTCACACCCCGACCACGCTGCCCGTACCGGGACGGCTGTTGCCTGCGTGTCGTCTGGCGGCTGAGGAATATGACTATGTACGCAAAATCCTTTCTCGCACTTGATGGCAACGGACGTCTGACTGGTGCCCGTACCGCACAGACTGCGCCATACGATCGTTATACCTGCCATCTTTGTGGCAGTGCTCTCAGATACCATCCGCAATACGACACTGAACGTCCCTGGTTTGAACACACTGGCGAAGGGCTGACAGAGCACGCGCAGCAATGTCCTTACGTACAACCGGAGCGCGGTGAAGTACTGTTGATTAAACGTTTACAGCAATGGGTACCGGATGCTTTACCCGTAGTACGTAAAGCCAGCTGGCGCTGCAGACAATGTCGCCACGATTATTTTGGGGAACGCTATTGTACACACTGTCATACAGGGCGCTTCAGTGAGGAGACAGTAACAGGATGAACGGTCTAAAAACGGGGCTGGGGATCACGCCGGGTGAGCACATTATCAGTGCGGCCTCAGCCCTTAGCAGAAATATCAGGCATTGTTTCTGCCTTTCCTGTCGTGGTCGGTTGATTTTGCAGACAGATGCTCAGGGGGCGTGGTTTGAGCATGATTTACATGCCCTGAGCGAGCAACAGAAGGCGGAGTGTGTGGTGCTGAATCCGGAAAAGTCTCACCCTTACATTGAGGATATGGCGATGTTTTTATCGCCATTACCGACCGTGCTGGAGTGGCATTGTGTGATGTGCGAGAGGCTTTTTCATGGGAAGAAGTTCTGTGAGGCCTGTGGTACGGGGATTTATTGCAGAGCAACATGTACGAAGTATGTTTACAGATACCAGCCAGATTTGCTCCGGGACCCGGAGTGAGGAACATAATTGTTTAATCATGCCAGACACGCCCCTGCCGGATCCGGATGTGGTCCGGCGTTTTGTTCCGCGGACGGTTGTTCACTGGCTGTGTCTGCTGATGATCCTCTTTATGCGACATTCAGACAGGGGAGACATCGATAAACATCATCATCTGCGGGCAAATAGTTACACAGAATGATCATTGCTACCGGTTATGGCAAAAATTGGTGATGACAGGTGAACCATCGGTGCTTCCGTTGATTCTTATGGACTGATAAAGTTTTGTCAGCTGAATCTTTATACGGAATTCTCTTCAGTATGCGTACACGAATTGACTATCTGGCGGATAAATTCTGTTTTACAGAACGGAACGAATCCCCCCGTCTTCACCGGCAGTGGCAGGATGTTCTGGAGGAGTGCCGGCAGACAGAGGCCGGGCCAGAAGAACGGCTGCGTATTGCTCTGCTGAATGTGGATTAGGTCACCAGTTTTGAACTGCCTTTTCGCTTGTTGCTTACCCGGACACCACAACTGATTGCCGCGCTGCGTGAAGAATGGGACATCAGCCAGAAAAATGTGATGTTCAACGATAAACGCTTTGGCTGCGTGTACAGCTTGAAGGCCAGTCTTTCTGGTGTGCCGGATACATACCGGTATCATCTGTCTCACCGTATTCGCCGGGTGGTTGCGAATGAAAGCACATCATCGCCATATCAGCAGGTTGCTCGAGAAGTGAAAGCGCTCCGTGAACGGCTGAAGTATGCGCTGGAGGCGGGTTTACTGGTGACTGCACTGGACGGCCTGTTCTGGTTTGGCAGTCAGCGTATTGCGGCTGATGTCCTGAGGCTGAGAAAAGCCGGAATGCCGGTGGTAACGACGACCGTGGAGGTGCACGATAACCTGACGGGAACAACCCGCAAAATACCGGCATACCATCTCTGATACGACCATCAGGGGGAAATATTGCCCTGGCAGCGGCAGGGTGACATTCTTTATCCCCGAGCCTGAAAACTGTACCTAAAATTGATGAGGATTAAAGCCAAGGAGCTCCGGCAAGTGCCGAATAAGATTGATTCATGTACTTATTTGTACTATTTTGACACTCGCATTAGATAATTGACGCACTTTTCAAAGTGGCCGAGTGAAAATGACTGATACCGTTCTGACAATTAAAGAAGTAGCTGAGTATTTGAAGGTAAATGAGAGAACTATTTACCGTCTAGCAGCGGTACATAAAATTCCTGCTTTTAAAGTTGGCAATGCTTGGCGCTTTAAACAATCCGATCTTGAAGAATGGATCAGTACGCAAGCAGCTCAAGGAAAAGGGGTGTTGGATGGTAATAACTGATTATCAAGCAAAATACTTTGCGCAGGAATTAACCATTCGCCACGCTGAAAATGGCGTTGATAAATTGTCTCAATCTCTTTTTGATGCCAGTGTTGATCTCAATCCGCACCAAATTCATGCGGCACTTTTTGCGCTCAACAACCCGTTAAGCAAAGGTGTTGTACTCGCTGATGAAGTGGGCTTAGGGAAAACTATTGAAGCAGGCTTAGTACTGTCACAGTATTGGGCAGAGCGTAAACGCCGCATATTGATCATCTGCCCGGCGTCATTGCGACGCCAGTGGGCGCAGGAATTGGGCGATAAGTTTAATTTACCAACGCAAGTGCTTGATGCAAAAACGTGGCGCATTAGTGTTAACAATGGTCAAACTAACCCGCTAGCTAATCACTGCGTTTCTATTATGTCCTATCACTATGCTGCGAGAATGGAAACGCAGCTAATGCTAGAGCCATGGGATATTGTCGTCATCGACGAAGCGCACAAGCTACGTAATGCACATCGTAGCAGCAATAAAATGGGTCAAACGCTACGCCGCGCATTAGATGGCAGTAAAAAGCTATTACTTACTGCAACACCCTTACAAAACTCGCTCATGGAATTGTATGGACTTTCAACCATTATCGACGATCAAATCTTCGGCGATGAGCGAAGCTTCAAACAACACTTTGTCAATAACGAAAGTGCGCTAGGGCATTTAAAGAAACGACTTACCGGGTTTATTCAGCGTACCTTGCGCAAAGATGTACTCGAATACGTCCGCTATACCCAACGTCAAACACTCACCGTACCGTTTACACCCTCTAATGCTGAGATGGCACTTTACGAAAGTATTAGTGCCTTATTGGAAAAGGACGAGAGCTATGCACTACCCAAGAGCCAACGTCATTTAACCGGCCTTATACTGAGAAAGCTATTAGCATCTAGTTCGCACGCAGTGCTCAACACACTCGAAACTATAAAGCGCCGATTGGTTGACTTGAAAGTACAGGCTAAATCGGACCTCGATATTATCAGTGAGCTTGTTGAGAGTGATGATTTAGGAGAAGAGTACAGCGAGTATGTAGAAGAAACACAAAGCAATACCCCTGAGAGTGATATTGACTTTGAGTTACTCAATGCTGAAATAGCCGAGCTTGAGCATTATATCGAGCAGGCTAAATCCATTACCACCGACAGTAAAACCCAAGCCTTGCTAACGGCGCTTAATCAAGGGTTTGCCAAAATGGAGGAAATGGGGGCGCCACGTAAAGTCATTATTTTTACCGAGTCGAAGCGCACGCAAGAATACCTAGCTCGTTTCCTCGAGGCGAATGGCTTTGCTGATAAATTAGTCACCTTTAGTGGCAGCAATAACCATCCAGAAGCAACCAAAGTTTATCAGCAGTGGTTAGCTGAAAACCAAGGTAGTGATAAGGTGAGTGGTTCACCGCAAATTGACCGCCGTACTGCCCTAATTGATTACTTCCGCCATCATGCCGAAGTTATGATCGCAACCGAAGCGGCTGCAGAAGGGGTTAACTTACAGTTCTGTTCGTTACTTATTAACTATGACTTACCATGGAACCCACAACGAGTAGAGCAACGTATTGGCCGTTGTCACCGCTATGGGCAGCAATTTGATGTTGTGGTGATCAACTTCCTCAACGAAGCCAACAAAGCCGATCAGCGTGTTTTAGAGTTACTGACTGAAAAATTCCATCTGTTCGATGGCGTGTTTGGTGCATCGGACGATGTGCTAGGCAGCATTGAATCTGGTATTGATTTTGAAAAACGCATCCAAAATATATACGAGACTTGTCGGCAACCGGCGGAAATAGAAGCAGCTTTTGATCAATTGCAAAAAGAGCTAGAAGCCGACATCAACCAAAAAATGCGCGAGACCCAGCAACTGCTGCTGGAAAATTTCGATGAAGATATTCACGACTTACTCAAAATTCAGCTAGATGCCGCGCAGCAACGCCTCGATAAAGTAGGCCGTTGGTTCTGGCAACTCAGTACGCATGAACTTGCAGCTATCGCAGACATTGACCCAAGCAACCATAGTTTTACGCTTAATCAAAGTATCAATCAGGCTCCTACAGGTAGCTACCAACTTGTACGCCGAGGACAGCAAAGCGGCAGTATTGAAACCGGTAAACTAGCCAATGCCCATGTGTATCGTATCACCCACCCGCTGGGTGAATGGGTGATCAGCAACGCGCTTCAACGTGAATTACCCATTGCCAGCGTAATTTTTGATTACAGCAACCACCAAACAAAAATCAGTATGCTAGAACCCTTAGTGGGTTTGTCAGGTGTACTAAGCCTACAAAAATTTAGTGTCGAATCATTGGAGCGTAGCGAAGACCATTTATTGTTCGCCGCGCAAGATGAACATGGTCATCCGCTACCAAGTGAAGTCGTGCAAAAGCTGATGCAGCTTAGTGCCTGTGTGCAAAGTGAAGTAAGTGAGCAAGAACTTGCCGCCTTATATCCTGGCTATCAATATGCGCTGCAGCATGCGTTACAGCAGTCGAGACTAGGCATCGAAAAGCAAGTTAACGATCGTAATCTCAGCTTCTTCGAGCAAGAGGTAAACAAGTTAGATTCTTGGGCAGACGATTTAAAAGAAGGGCTTGAACAATCTATAAAAGAGCTTGATAAGCAAATCAAGCAAGTACGCCGCGAAGCCAAAATAGCTCCAACCCTGGAAGAGAAACTTGCGCTGCAAAAACAGCAGCGCCAGTTAGAAAGTCAGCGCAATAAAAGCCGCCGTGAACTGTTTGATAAACAAGATGAAGTGGACGAAAAGCGCGAACAGCTGATTGAAAGCTTAGAAGGCAAACTGAATAAAAAAACCAGCCAAGAGACCCTATTTACCATTGGGTGGACGGTTCAATGATGACAATCAATTTCAACGCCAGCATTGACTTTTTTCAGTTTGGGGCTATGATCACTGCAACAACACCCCTCCCGCTACCCGTCAGATCAGCGCCCTGTGAGGGGTTACTCGTTTCTGGGGCCCGCAAAATTCGATCTTCTGTTGCATGGGAGGTCAAATGAGCCGCAAACCAGTCCCTAAAGTCGCTTTTACCAAGCCCCCTACAAGCTTTAGCGATCAAGTACGCTTGTTGCAACAACGTGGCCTAGTGATCAGTGATGTCCCGAAAGCTGAGTTTTACTTAGCACAGCTGAACTACTATCGTTTTGCGGCTTATTGTTTGCCCTATGAGCAAGATCATGCCAGTCATACGTTTATCACAGGTACTCAGTTTGACCAAGTCCTAAGCCTATATGTTTTCGACCGTGAACTACGTTTGTTAGTGCTAGATGCCATCGAGCGTTTTGAGGTGTCATTACGCACACAAATTGCGTATCAGTTGAGCCAAAAATACCAAACCGCGCACCCTCATTTAAAACCAGAGCTCTTTGGTGATTTATTAGAATACGCCAGTAGCCTTGGCAAACTCACGGGTGAGGTAAAGTGCAGTCGTGAAGAGTTCATCAAGCACCTTACGCAAAAATATCAAGAGCCACTACCCCCTATTTGGGCCTGTGTTGAGCTGTTAACCATGGGGCAACTTTCCTGTTGGTACAGCAATATCAAGCTGCGTGCCGACCGCCAGGTAATAAGCAAAAGCTACGGCCTAGATGAAAAAACTCTTACCTCATTCTGTGAGCATTTGTCGCTAGTGCGCAATTTAAGTGCCCATCATTCTAGGCTATGGAACCGTGATTTTATTAAAACCACGGTACTGCCACGCCATGGTGAACCGGCACTGATTCAAAGCTTGCAAAACCTGCCCGATAGCGACCGGCGTTTACGAAAAATTTATAACACCTTGGTGATGTTGGGCTACCTCATGGATGTGATCAGTGGTGAACATCACTGGAAGCAACGACTCATCCAATTGATAAATCATCACCAAATAGACATTGACCGCATGGGCTTTCCAGCCGACTGGCAAGCGCGGCCAATTTGGCAATAAAAATAAGGACAACTCACTTGGCAGCATTACAACTACAATTTCTTACCCCATTAAAAGAACTGCTACAGCAGCGTTTTGTGCCGCATTTACCGCCATTGCTTGGGCAAGGTGGGCGAGAAGATAAACCTAAAAAGCAAATTTCCAGGGCTTTTAGCGCATTCGTACTACAGCAAAAATTCGATTTAGACGTAGTGACCGCAGCAAAAGCTGTGGTGGACGACTATGAAGACCATGGTATTGATGCAATTTATTATCACGAAGCTGATCAGACTCTGTACTTAGTACAGTCAAAAATGAAGGAAGATGCGCAATTCCAATTGGGCGAAGCACAGGCTTTTATTGAGGGTGTAAAGTTACTTTTAAACAAGCAATTTCACCGCTTTAATCAAAATGTTCAAAACCTTCAAGCAAATATTGAAGCCGCATTAGACGAGTGCGAAAGCATTCAACTGCTTGTCGCATACACAGGTAATGGCATTACCATACAAGCACAAAACTACCTACAACCAGCGATCCAAGAGCTGATTGATGAAGGTGAAGAGCAAATCGCACCTGAATATCAAGAATACACCGCCACCGATGTTGAGCAGGCTCTTCGCAGTGAACATGCGGTTGATACGGTAAACGAGCGTGTCGCTGTATATAAGTTCCGAGTGCAAGAACAACCACGAAAAGTCGTATTTGGTATCGCCAAGCTAACCGATTTAATTGCCTTGCACACTACTCATGACCGTAAACTTTACGAGAAAAATATTCGCTATTTTATTGGTGCTGGCAGACGTGGGGTAAATAGGGCGATTAAAGACACCCTTTTACATGAGCCGGAAAATTTTATTTATCTTAACAATGGCATTACTCTGGTTGGCAATGCAGTAAAACCAAAAGGGAATATTAGAGGCCACACAGGTAGCAAGTATGTTGCAGTCGATGGCCTGTCCGTCGTTAACGGTGCACAAACCATTGCTAGTGCTGCACAGTTTATGCGTGAAAACCCAAATGCAGACATCAGCCAAGCTCAAGTGATGGTAACCATTATCAACACGGGTAACGATGCATTTCACAAACAAGTAACCAAAGCGCGTAACCTGCAAAACCCGGTCGATTTAGCCAACTTTGCCGCGCTGGATGATACCCAAGAACGCTTGCGCCAAGAGATGAAAATGTTTGGTGTTGAATATCTCTACCGCCCACAACAAAGCGCAGCAGCGGGTATTCGCAGCATTACTATCGACACCTTGGCCAAAGCATTGGCCTGTATGCAAGGTGATGTACGCGTGCCTTATCAGCTAAAAGTAGAGCCAAGCAAATTCACTAACCAAGAAAGTGCCGAGTACCAAGCCGTTTTTAGTACAGATTTACAGGGGGCCGTCGCCATTAACGCGGTGAACTGCTATCTGGCTATTCAAGTCTTATGTACAAACGCAGAGCGCAGTAGTCCAAGCCCAGAAAAACTGGTATATCGACATTTTACTTACTGCATAACCACGCTATTAATGGCGCAGTTTGAAGGCGCTATTACGGCTCCTGAGATTACCGAGCAAGCGGCATTTAAAAGATTAATCAGCCACGCTTTTGATGAACTTCGTCAGCAATTTTTTGATAGTTTTACGGCATTAGTATTAGGCAGTGCGCCGCACGCATACTTCAAACGCTTGGGCGATACCGCACGTTTAATGCAAACGGTGTGGATTAGCCATTTAAACTTGGCAGAAAGCCCGGCAGTTGTAGCAAAACAAGAACGCCTTCAAGCGAACGACCCACACAACCAGAATTTATTCAGTTACTTAGCCGAGCAAGCGCAACGCCGACAAGGGCAAAACACCCAAGCGAGTAATTGCCAAGCACAACCTGCGTAGCGATTGCTGTAGAATAATAACGCTAAGTAACGAACACAAGATAAGAGCACAGAAATGATGAGCAAAACCAAATTAGAACTGACCTGGATAGGCAAAAACGAGCGCAAAAAGTTAGAGCCGCGCATTTTGTTAGAAGACCCGAGCAAGTCTTATCACGCCAGCCAAAAAGTGACCGAAAACGATATTTTTGATAATAAACTGATTTTTGGCGATAACTTATTGGCATTGAAGGCGCTAGAGCAAGAATATGCAGGCAAAGTGAAGTGTGTTTACATAGACCCACCATTCAATACCGGAAGTGCTTTTGAGCACTATGATGATGGTCTGGAGCATTCCATTTGGCTGGGCTTAATGAGGGATAGGTTAGAAATAATTCGTAATCTACTAAGTGATGATGGAGTAATATTCGTTCACTTAGATGACTGCGAAATGGCTTATTTAAAAGTTTTGATGGACGAGATTTTTGGTCGTGCAAATCAGTTAAATACCATATCGATGACCACAAATGACCCTTCAGGCTTTAAGGCAACAGGAGCCACAGTTTTCTCCACAGTAAACTTTTTGCTTGTATACGCAAAAGATCGCACCCAGAAACCGCTTAACAAAATCTATATACCTAAAGGATATGATACGGGATATAACAAATATCTATTAAACCCAGATGACCATTATAAAAGTTGGACGTGGTGCGGTATTGCCGATGCGTTTGCAAAGGCCAATGGCTATAAAGATACAAAAGAAGCCAAGAAAAAACTGCCTGATACATTTGATGATGAATTAGCACAATTCGCAATTGATAATGCAGAACGTGTATTTCAATCCGTTGCAATTGGTGGTGGTGCTAAAATAAAGAGAAAAGAAACTATCGAGAAGTCAAAGAAAGATAGGGATAAGGTTTATGTACATCCAAATGAGGATGTCGAAGGCTTTTATATCGCAAATGGTAGGCAAATGGTCTTTTACTCCAATAGGCTTTTGGAAATTGACGGTGAGATGCAACCTGCTGAACTAATAACTGATGTTTGGACTGACATTAGTTGGAATGGAATAGCAAATGAAGGCGGCGTTAGTTTCAAAAATGGAAAAAAACCCGAAGCGCTTTTGAAGCGGATTTTCGAAATGTGTACGCGAGAAGGCGATTTAGTCTTTGATTCATTCGGTGGTTCGGGAACTACTGCTGCTGTAGCTCACAAGATGAAAAGACGTTGGATCTCGGTCGAGCTAGGTGATCATTGTCATACCCATATTATCCCGCGCTTGCAAAAAGTGATTGATGGCGAAGATCAAGGTGGTATTTCTAAGTCTGTAAACTGGCAAGGTGGCGGTGGCTTCCGCTATTACAAACTTGCCCCGACCTTAATTGTGAAAGATAAGTTTGGCTTGGAAGTGATCAATAAAGAGTACAACCCAGAAATGCTCGCCGAAGCCGTTTGTAAGCTGGAAGGTTTTACCTATGCGCCATCGGAAGTGAATTGGTGGGATCACGGTTATTCAACCGAGACGGATCATATTTATGTCACCACACAAAGCTTATCGGTAGATAAATTAGAAGCGCTGTCAGAAGAAGTTGGCAGTGACCGAACTTTACTGGTTATGTGTGGTGCATTTCGCTGCGAGCCAGGTCGTTTTACCAATTTAACCTTGAAAAAACTGCCAAAAGCCATTTTAGACAAGTGCCAATTTGGTCAGGACGATTATTCGTTAAACGTGGCAAACCTAACTGACGATGCGTCTGCCGATGACGATGCAGCGCAAGATTAACTGTTAATAAGGATAATTATAATGACCATGGATTTATCAAGCTTAAAACCCGACCAATTACGTGCCATTAATAATATTATTGGCCGTTTAAGCTTACGCCAGCCGCAGCAAGATTCGCTGCGTGCGTTGGCAGTGGCGATTAGTGCTTCTGAGCACAAACTACTGAACCCAAAACGCGATGTGCCGGAGCTATTAGAAACCTTAAAAGCGCAGTTTCCTAAGCTCAGCGATTTTGAACGTGACTTTCCTTCACTGTGTTTTGCCTTGGCAACAGGTGTAGGTAAAACCCGTTTGATGGGGGCGTTTATTACCTATTTGTATCAGGTACATGGCATTCGCAATTATTTTGTGTTGGCACCTAACCTGACTATTTATGAAAAGCTGATCAGCGATTTCTCGCCCGCCTCACCGAAGTACGTGTTTAAAGGCATTACCGATTTTGTGCTAGCACCGCCAGAAGTGATCACCGGTGATAACTATGAGAGCCGCGGCGCACAAGTCATGGGCGATCTATTTGGTTCGGTTCGGATCAATGTGTTTAACATCGCGAAAATTAACACCGAAGTACGTGGAGGCAAAGCCCCGCGTATTAAGCGTTTAGCGGAAACCCTAGGCGAAAGCTACTTTGAGTATCTATCGAACTTACCTGACTTAGTGCTGCTGATGGACGAATCGCATCGCTATCGTGCCGATGCCGGTATGCGTGCGCTCAATGAGCTTAATCCACTATTCGCATTAGAGCTAACGGCCACACCATTTACCGAATCAAGTCGTGGCCCTGTGCACTTTAAAAATGTGGTGATTGATTACCCATTGGCCTGTGCCATGGATGATGGTTTTGTTAAAGAGCCTGCCGTTGTTACTCAGCGTAACTTTGATGCCAGCCAATATGATAAAGACGAACTAGAAACCATTAAGTTAATGGACGGTATTCGTTTACATGAGCAAACCAAGGTGGATTTAATCACTTATGCACATGAAAACGATGCTAAGTTAGTTAAGCCTTTTATGTTGGTGATTGCCCGTGATACCACGCATGCAGCAGAGCTTTTAACCAAACTTGAAACAGTGTTTGACGGCCGCTACCGTGGCAAAGTCATTCAAGTGGATAGCAGTAAAAAAGAAGAAGAAACTATTCAAGCACTGCTCAATGTTGAGCATGTCGATGAGCCAACCGAGATCGTCATTCACGTTAACATGCTGAAAGAAGGTTGGGACGTTACTAACCTGTACACCATTGTGCCACTACGTGCAGCCAACGCCAGAACCCTAATTGAACAGTCAATTGGCCGTGGTTTGCGTTTACCTTATGGCAAACGTACAGGTGTTGAAGCCGTCGATACGCTGAGCATTGTTGCGCACGACAAATTCCAAGAAATTGTTGATGAGGCTAACGACCCGAATAACCCACTGCGCCTGAAAACACGCGTATTAGATCGCCCAGAAGACGATGTAACCAAACAAAGTGTGCAGGTTAAATCGAACCTAGAGCAGCAACTGACTGGTTCAGGTGTAACCGCAACCGGTGCAGACGGTAACCGTGAGGTACAAGAACCTAAAGCCACTTATACCACGCCTAACCAACAAACCGTTGCCCGCGCTGCATTGGACGTGATCAAGCAATATCAAACACGCCCTACCGATGCGCCGACCAGCAAAGCATTGTTAACGACTGAGGTAAAAGCACAGATCACCGAACAAGTAAAAGCTCAGTTAACCCAAGAGCAACGGGAGCTATTTACTGAAGAATCGGTGGATATTGCGGCGATTGTTGAGCAAGTCACCCAGCTCACGGTGGATAACACCATAGATATTCCGCGTATTATTGTTTCACCATCAGGTGAAGTACGTACCGGCTATCACCCGTTCGATTTGGACATTGCTGCCATTAAAGGTTTAAAACCTATCGACCGAACTCTGATTCAACAAAGCCTGCAAGACAATCACCAAACCATTCGTGGCGAAGGCGATTCGGGCAACTACGAGCCGGTGAAACAAAACTATATTTTGAAGAAGCTGTTCGATTACGACGATATTCCTTACGACGAGCAAGCTGAACTTTTGTTTGACCTAGCCACTCAAGCTGTCAATACACTGGCCGCTGAAAACGACGACGATGTGGTTGAGAACATTCTGCAAAACCAGAGTGATGCGATTGCGAAGTTAATTCATGCGCAACTGAACAACCACTTCTTTGAAGAAGCAACCGAGTACGTTGTCGATGTACGCAGTGGCTTTAGTACCTTACGTGACTGCGCTTACACCATAGCGCAAGACCAGCCGGTGCAAAGCTACCGTGATACAGTACGCGATGTCAGTCGAATCAAACAAATGCTCTTTGGCGGCTTTAGCCGTTGTCTATACCCATTGCAAAAGTTTGATTCAGACACTGAGCGCCGTTTTGCGGTGATTTTAGAACGCGACTGCGAGAAGTGGTTTAAGCCTGCCAAAGGCCAATTCAAGATGTACTACAAACGCGGTAGCGAGCATCCTGAATACGTGCCGGATTTCGTTGCTGAAACCGCCGACTATGTATTGATGATTGAAACTAAAAGTACTCAACATCAAAACCAAGACGGCAGTTGGAATGAGGAAGTCACCGAAAAAGCCCGCAGTGGTGTGAAATGGTGTAGTCATGCCAGTGAATACCTTGCACAGCACGGTGGCAAACCTTGGAAATACTTACTCATTCCGCATGATGCCGTAAAAGAAGCTAATTCATTGGCTTACTTCACCCAGCAGTTTGCTAAAGCTGAGTAAGGTTAACAACTATTCGTGCCGCTAAGGCTTGGCGCTGTGCTTAGACAATAGCATTCGCCGAGTATTTTGCGGTTGGTACCCTCAATGATGAGGGTACCAAAACTCGCTTTCATCCAAACATCATTCTCCGGTCTACAAAGATGGTGCAGCAGCGCTAGGTTGATCTGGTGGCTGATCACGTTGCCGTTTCATTTTCCATTGTCTTTTCTTAAACCGCTCAGTAATAAACCTGTGCACGATTTACCCATTTGCTCCGGCGAGCTGGGCAGGCAAAAAGCTCGGTTTTGCTGTTTGGGGTGCAAGGTAGCGCGCTTTCCTGTTTGAGATAAAGGTGTGATGCACCAAAAAATACAGGTGTTGGCCGGTGTGTTTGCTTGCAATGTTCTGGTTTGAATCGTGCCATCCACATATACCGATAAAAAATCTGCCGGTAATAAATGCGCTGGTAACAAAGCTAACCCGCCTTGCGCGTTGCCATCAACATCAGGTAAAGGTAGCCAATACAGGTTTGGCCATTGCTCGGGGCTTTGCCATTTTTCTACGATCACTTGTGCGCCAATGCTATTTAGCCATTGGTGAATCGGGCAGCCTGGGTGCGCTTGTTTAACGCGTGGTAACTGATAGGTCAACCAGCGGGTTAAGCGTTCGGCCGCATTATCGCACTGGCTTAATGCTGGGTAGAGAGTAAACGCACCATGCCCAACCAGTAAAGCGACCACCTGCTGTATCCATTCTCTATCCCAATCGTTGCCACTTGCCCATAACACGTCACTTATCACCTTGTTGGTTCGTCTTGCCGTCTATTTTCAGTCGTCGGGTGCAGACTCGGTGATGAAATAGATGAAAGAAATGGCCATGAAACTAACCAGTCAAATCGGTTTTTTATGATGACCTGTGCGCGGCTAACTATTTGATATACATAGTCCAATACGGTGCTGTTTGGCGGCATTCGCCAAGTGTAAAAATCGAGACGCCAAACGATCGTTTGCATTTTGGGTTTAAAAAATCAAACGGTTTGTACTTTGGGCTCGAAGTTGGTTTAAGGCGCAAAAAGTGCCAAACCTTGCTTTTATCCAGTACTGGCAAGGCTTAGCAGCGTTGGATTTCAATCGAGAAGCCAAACAGTGAATGGGCTAATTTCCCTGTTTTGAATCGCCACTCACCAACCAGTTCACCTTCGTTATATTTTCCTAAGTTCGTAATAAAAACAGAAATCATCCCCGATTTTCGGCATGGGGAAGCCGTCGCAGTTATACGCATATTCATGTCCTATTATTGATGTATTGTGATTTAATTAATGGCGATATTTTGATAAAGGGATCTATTTCCCTTTAGAAGATGATATTGATATAAAAAGCCAATCAGCTGAAAAACAGGCAACTCGCTTTAAAAATGATTAATGATGGTTTAGAGCAGGATAATGAGTTGCCTTACAATCCCGATAACATGTTATGCTTTCTATCATGATCTCAATTTGCGCGGGTTAAAACGAAAAAAGCCTCTGTCCAATAAACTAGGGTCAGTTCAGACTCACAGACTCCTAAGAGATGAAACCCCATCAGGGGTTTCCGTTAACTTATGGCTATCAATCAAACGTGTATTCACACTCGATACATTCATAACGATCAAATACCACGCCATCTAAAGCTGAACCACTCACAGCCCCAGCAGTAGCTCCAGCTACTAAACGTCCAAATAGAGCGCCTACCGCAGCACCAGCAATCGTCCCTACAACAGGAACAGCAGAGCCGATAGACGCTCCAGCTAGTGCGCCTGATACGCCACCAGCAACAGCTCCTGTCTTTTCCCTATATGACGTTCACGAATACGGGTTGAGTCACATACAGGGCAACAAATGTAATTTTCCATCATGATTTCCTTTTATTTTGATTAAAAAGCAAAAAAGCCTCAGTCCGTGAGGGCAGGGGCTTTTAGTGGTGTATAGATATTGAATAAGACATATTACGATATAGTGATTAATGACTATGCTTTTTGGCGATTAAAATTCCCATGAAGAATATTTCCACCATTTCTCAATGAATCGATATAGTCGGCATACTACCGTAGTATTCGACTCCTCGTATTGAAAATGGATCTCCTATATGACATGGCTAAAGTTTTAGTGATTCATTGGATTATTCAACTTTGCAAAGTCGAATGGCGAAATCGTTTGTTCACGATTAGCATCCAAATAATCCGCCCACCACTGCACCATTAATCGGCGTTGATCTATATGTTCTGCCTTATGAATATAAGCAGCCCTCACTGAGTTACGTTCTTGGTGGCTCATTTGCCTTTCTACTGCATCCTTCGACCATAAACCTGATTCAACTAATGAGCTACACACCATCGTTCTAAAACCGTGTCCACAAATTTCAGTCTTCGTATCATAGCCCATCACACGTAAGGCTTTATTGACTGTATTTTCACTGATTGGTTTACGCGGGTCATGTGCTCCTGTAAAGATCAGACCATTTTCACCAGCCCATGTCTGAAGTTCTGTCAGTATGGCTACAGCCTGTTTGCTGAGTGGCACAAGATGTGGTGTTCGCATCTTGGTTCCCCAATGAGAGTTCAGGCGGTGTGAGCAAATAAAAAAGAAAACATAAATAAAACCATACGGCTTTTGGGGCCGGATGGTTATTCATTATTTTTGTGTCACTGAACCTTCATTCATCAGATCTGCTCAGAAAGTGAATCAATGTAGTCAGCATACCACTGCATCATTTCACGGCGACCATCCAGATACTGGGCATGATTATAGGTACCTCTGATAGCGTTTTTATCCACATGAGCTAATTGAATTTCAATCCAGGCAGAATTAAAACCCTGTTCGTGCAGAATTGTACTCATGGTGTGTCTGAAACCGTGCCCTGTGAGTCTTCCCTTATATCCCAGCAATTCAATGACTTGGTTAATGCTTTCCTTACTAATTGGCTTGCGAGGATCGTTCCTACCGATAAAGACCAGAGGATGATGTTTTGAGATTGGTTCAAGTTGCTTAAATAGCGCAATGACCTGCTCAGAGAGCGGCACAATATGAGGTCGCTTCATCTTCATTACTTCTGCTGGGATCTCCCATAATTTTGTCTCAAAATCGATATCCTCCCAGCGTGCGAAACGTAATTCTTGTGTTCGTACACCGGTTAACATAATGATCTGAGTAGCTGTCTTAGTGATGATACTTCCGGTATAACCAGCCAGATCGTTGAGGAAGTGGGGAAGTTCATTAGCAGTAAGAAAGGGAAAATGTACTTTTTTCGGTGTAGCTAAAGCACAGGCAAGATCGGGAGCAGGGTTGTAGTCTGCCCGACCAGTAACAATTGCATAGCGGAACACCTCACCACAGCGCTGGCGGACTTTGCGCATTTTCTCCAGAGCTCCACGTTTTTCCATTTTACGCAGTGCTTCCAGTAACTCCATTGGTTTGATTTCGGCGATAGGGCGTTTGCCAATGTAGGGAAAAATGTCTTTTTCAAAGGTATCAATGATTTCATCACGATAGCGTAATGACCACCGATCGGCTTTTGACTGATGCCATTCGCGAGCAATGGCCTCGAACGTATTTTTCAAACTCATTTGCTGCGCGATTTTTTCCTCTTTTTTTGCCATCCCTGGATCGCCTCCAGCAGCGAGGATTTTCCTAGCTTCGCTGCGTTTTTCACGAGCGTCGGCTAGCGTTACATCGGGGTATACGCCAATAGAAAGCATCTTTTCTTTACCAGCAAATCGGTACTTCATACGCCAGTATTTAGAACCATTAGTGTTAATCAGTAGATACATACCGCCGCCATCAGCAAGTTTATAGGGCTTTTCTTTTGGTTTTGCGGTTTTCACTTTAATATCGGTTAATGCCATGACATCCTCCGGCTTTTAATGAATTCATGTTCCTGAGGGGGATTTCTGCCAGTAATTAACCTGATACCCCCAATGTCCCCCCTTGTATAACAAAGATGTTGTTGAAAGCCGTTGTTATATATCATATTTTACCAATTATGGGGGTGCTGATATTTCAATAGGAAATAATACCCCCTAAAGTACCCCCAAAAGCAACTTGATGCGGAGTGAAGTCGGTTGACTTCTGGATACAAAAGAATCCTGATATACAAGGAATTAGAAGGGGGGATTGACATCGGGAGAGTTCAGAAGATGTTAATTGGCGGAAGATCACAGGAGTCGAACCTGCCCGGGACCGCTGGCGGCCCCAACTGGATTTGAAGTCCAGCCGCCTCACCGGAGACGACGATCTTCCGCGCCTCGATTGCTACATGGAGGCGGGGCGCATTATAGCTACTTCCTTGAGTTTCTACATCCCCCAGATCAGTTTTTTCCGCCTAATACACGCAGCGTATTATCACGAAAGCATTATAGTTCATATAAAACTCATATTTTACAATGATATATGAGCGAAATTAACGCTACCACGATCACATAAAACAAGAATCATAAATTAATAACCAGATATCGGAATATTCGCTCTCGCAGGGATGGTTTACAAAATGCGTTATCGGTCTCAGCACCCCTATAGCATCAAGGAAAAGCAGATGAAGAGTGAAGTGTTGTCCGTTAAAGAGAAAATTGGTTATGGCATGGGAGACGCCGCCAGCCACATTATTTTCGATAACGTAATGTTATATATGATGTTCTTTTATACCGATATTTTTGGCATTCCTGCCGGATTTGTCGGAACCATGTTTTTGGTCGCTCGTGCACTGGATGCGATTTCCGATCCTTGCATGGGATTGTTGGCCGATCGAACGCGCTCTCGCTGGGGTAAATTTCGGCCGTGGGTACTGTTTGGTGCACTGCCATTCGGGATCGTCTGTGTACTAGCCTATAGCACGCCAGATCTCAGTATGAACGGAAAAATGATTTATGCAGCAATTACTTACACCCTACTTACCTTACTTTATACCATCGTCAATATCCCTTACTGCGCATTGGGTGGTGTAATCACCAATGACCCGACTCAGCGTATCTCGCTGCAATCCTGGCGTTTTGTGCTGGCGACCGCGGGAGGCATGCTCTCTACTGTTCTGATGATGCCACTGGTTAATTTAATTGGTGGTGATAATAAACCACTCGGTTTCCAGGGCGGTATCGCGGTCCTTTCCGTGGTGGCATTTATGATGCTGGCATTCTGTTTCTTCACCACTAAAGAACGCGTTGAAGCACCACCTACAACGACGTCTATGCGGGATGATTTACGTGATATCTGGCAAAACGACCAGTGGCGTATTGTCGGTTTCCTGACCATTTTCAATATCCTGGCGGTGTGCGTACGTGGTGGGGCGATGATGTATTACGTCACATGGATTTTGGGTACGCCGGAAGTATTTGTTGCTTTTCTCACCACTTATTGCGTGGGTAACCTGATTGGTTCCGCACTGGCAAAACCGCTGACCGACTGGAAATGTAAAGTCACTATCTTCTGGTGGACGAACGCCCTGCTGGCAGTGATTAGCCTCGCGATGTTCTTTGTTCCTATGCAGGCCAGCATCACCATGTTTGTCTTCATCTTCGTGATTGGTGTGTTGCATCAACTGGTGACACCTATCCAGTGGGTAATGATGTCCGATACCGTCGACTACGGCGAGTGGTGTAATGGTAAACGCCTGACCGGGATCAGTTTTGCTGGCACGCTGTTTGTGCTCAAACTGGGGTTGGCCTTCGGTGGTGCCCTTATCGGCTGGATGCTGGCTTATGGCGGATATGATGCGGCAGAAAAAGCGCAGAACAGCGCCACAATTAGCATCATTATCGCGCTATTCACGATTGTTCCGGCGATCTGTTACTTGCTGAGCGCGATTATCGCTAAACGCTACTACTCGCTTACGACGCACAATCTGAAAACCGTTATGGAACAGCTGGCGCAGGGCAAACGCCGTTGCCAGCAACAATTCACCTCTCAAGAAGTGCAGAACTAAGGAACGGCAATGAAAATTAGCGACGGAAACTGGTTGATTCAACCTGGCCTCAATTTGATTCACCCGCTTCAGGTGTTCGAGGTTGAACAGCAGGGTAATGAAATGGTGGTCTATGCTGCCCCTCGTGATGTGCGTGAACGTACCTGGCAGCTTGATACTCCTTTATTTACGCTGCGCTTTTTCTCCCCACAGGAAGGTATTGTCGGTGTACGGATTGAGCATTTTCAGGGGGCGCTGAATAACGGTCCTCATTACCCGCTCAATATTTTGCAGGACGTGAAGGTCACTATCGAAAACACAGAACGTTACGCTGAGTTTAAAAGTGGCAACTTAAGTGCGCGTGTCAGCAAAGGTGAGTTCTGGTCACTGGATTTTCTGCGCAACGGCGAACGTATTACCGGTAGTCAGGTGAAAAATAATGGCTACGTGCAGGACACGAATAATCAACGAAATTATATGTTTGAACGGCTGGATCTTGGCGTTGGCGAAACAGTTTACGGCCTGGGAGAGCGCTTTACTGCCCTGGTGCGCAATGGTCAGACGGTAGAAACCTGGAACCGGGACGGCGGCACAAGTACTGAACAGGCGTATAAAAATATCCCGTTTTATGTGACTAACCGTGGTTATGGGGTACTGGTCAATCATCCCCAATGTGTCTCTTTTGAAGTGGGATCGGAGAAAGTCTCCAAAGTACAGTTCAGCGTTGAGAGTGAATATCTCGAATACTTTGTTATCGACGGCCCGACGCCTAAAGCGGTACTTGATCGTTATACCCGTTTTACTGGCCGTCCGGCGCTGCCGCCCGCGTGGTCCTTCGGTCTGTGGCTAACCACTTCATTTACCACCAACTACGACGAAGCGACGGTAAACAGCTTTATCGATGGTATGGCGGAACGCAATCTGCCGCTGCATGTTTTCCACTTTGACTGTTTCTGGATGAAAGCCTTCCAGTGGTGCGATTTTGAGTGGGATCCGCTGACTTTTCCGGACCCGGAAGGGATGATCCGCCGCCTGAAAGCGAAAGGGCTGAAAATCTGCGTCTGGATTAACCCCTATATTGGGCAAAAATCCCCCGTCTTTAAAGAGTTACAAGAGAAAGGTTATTTACTCAAACGCCCGGACGGTTCGCTGTGGCAGTGGGATAAATGGCAGCCAGGTCTGGCGATTTATGACTTTACCAATCCGGATGCCTGCAAATGGTACGCCGACAAACTGAAAGGTCTGGTCGCGATGGGCGTTGATTGCTTTAAGACCGACTTTGGCGAACGTATTCCAACCGATGTTCAATGGTTTGATGGTTCCGATCCGCAGAAAATGCATAACCATTATGCATACATCTACAACGAACTGGTGTGGAACGTGCTCAAGGACACCGTTGGTGAGGAAGAAGCCGTCTTGTTTGCCCGCTCGGCCTCCGTTGGTGCGCAGAAATTTCCGGTACACTGGGGTGGCGACTGTTACGCTAACTACGAATCAATGGCGGAAAGCCTGCGCGGTGGTTTGTCTATTGGCCTTTCAGGTTTTGGCTTCTGGAGCCACGATATCGGCGGCTTTGAAAATACCGCTCCGGCGCACGTTTACAAACGCTGGTGCGCGTTTGGTTTGCTTTCCAGCCATAGCCGTTTACATGGCAGCAAATCTTATCGTGTGCCGTGGGCCTACGATGATGAGTCCTGTGATGTGGTGCGCTTCTTCACGCAACTGAAATGCCGCATGATGCCGTATCTGTATCGTGAAGCTGCACGTGCAAACGCCCGGGGTACGCCGATGATGCGGGCCATGATGATGGAGTTCCCGGACGATCCGGCTTGTGATTACCTTGACCGTCAATACATGTTAGGCGACAACGTGATGGTTGCGCCTGTGTTCACTGAAGCGGGCGATGTGCAGTTCTACCTGCCGGAAGGTCGCTGGACACACCTGTGGCACAACGATGAACTCGACGGTAGTCGCTGGCATAAACAGCAGCACAGCTTCCTGAGTCTGCCCGTTTATGTGCGTGATAGCACCCTACTGGCGCTGGGCAACAACGATCAACGTCCCGATTACGCGTGGCACGAAGGTACGGCATTCCACCTCTTTAATCTGCAAGACGGGCATGAAGCCGTCTGTGAAGTGCCCACTGCTGACGGTTCGGTGATCTTTACTTTAAAAGCAGCACGTACTGGCAACACGATTACTGTGACTGGTACGGGCGAGGCGAAGAACTGGACACTGTGCTTGCGCAATATTGTGAAAGTAAATGGTCTGCAAGGCGGTTCGCAGACTGAAAGTGAGCAGGGACTGGTGGTGACTCCTCAAGGGAATGCGCTGACAATTACGTTGTAATCTATTGAAGAATGCCGGATACGAATGGTTTTGTGTCGTATCCGGTAAATAATCTCACATCTGGTAATAAATATTTCTTCCATCGTATTTGCGAGCATGATCACGATTATTCATCACGAAAATGTGATCTGTGCTGAAAAATATCCCTTAACCGCCTTGCTTTGTTTTATCACTGTCCGGATTACGGACAGATTTTAGTATTGTTGTGAAATTATTCTGCTTTATATTTACCCTCAGAGATGGCAACTGAAGCTCTTCCATATGGGGCTTCTTAATCTGTGATAAGGGTAAAAAATGCAAATGATTACCTCGCGACAAAACAGATTATTACGATTCCTTTTACCTCGAAGGGAATATACGACTATTGTTACGATTGCCGGCTATTTAAATGTTTCGGAAAAAACCATTCAACGTGATTTACGTTTACTTGAGCAATGGCTGGGACAATGGAGAATAAATGTTGAGAAGCGTGCTGGCGCGGGTGTGATGTTAAGCGCGGAGAATATTGCTGATTTGCTGCATCTTGATCATTTGTTGGTGGCAGAATGTGAAGAGATTGATGGTGTAATGAATAATGCCAGGCGCGTTAAAATAGCGTCGCAGTTATTAAGTGAAACACCGAATGAAACGTCGATCAGTAAATTGTCAGAACGCTACTTTATCAGCGGAGCCTCTATTGTTAATGACCTGAGAGTAATTGAGTCCTGGCTTGCGCCGTTGGGGTTATCGTTGATCCGCAGTCCAAGTGGTACGCATATTGAAGGTAGTGAAGGGCAAGTCCGACAGGCAATGGCATTACTGATTAACGGCATTATTAACCATAATGAGCCGCAAGGTGTCGTGTATTCACGTCTGGATCCCGGAAGCTATAAAGCATTAGTCCATTATTTTGGAGAAGAAGAGGTGTTATTTGTCCAGTCATTGTTACTGGATATGGAAAATGAATTAAGTTGGTCTTTGGGAGAACCTTATTACGTTAACATTTTTACTCATATCCTTATTATGATGTATCGCAACACGCACGGGAATGCGTTATCAAGAGAAGAAGATCAAACCAGGCAATATGATGAAAATATCTTTAATGTTGCCAGTCAGATGATTCATAAGATAGAACAACGAATTGCACATACATTGCCCGATGATGAAGTCTGGTTTATTTATCAATATATCATTTCATCAGGTGTGGCGATTGATGGACAAAAAGATGTGAGCATTATTTCACATATGCAGGCCAGCAATGAAGCGCGTCTGATTACCTGGCGTTTAATTACGGTATTCAGTGACATCGTGGACTGCGATTTTAGTGAAGACAGCGCATTATATGATGGCTTATTGGTGCATATTAAGCCGCTGATTAACCGACTAAATTATCGTATTCATATCCGTAATCCATTGCTGGAAGATATTAAAGCAGAATTAGCGGATGTCTGGCGCTTGACGCAATATGTGGTGAATCAGGTATTTAAAACCTGGGGTGAGAATGCGGTGAGCGAGGATGAAGTGGGTTACCTGACCGTTCATTTTCAGGCTGCGATGGAGCGGCAAATTGCCCGTAAACGTGTATTACTGGTCTGTTCAACCGGAATCGGAACTTCGCATCTACTGAAAAGCCGTATTCTGCGAGCATTTCCTGAATGGACGATTGTTGATGTTATTTCAGCAGCGAATTTATCACAGGTTTTGCCTGACAATATCGAACTGATTATTTCGACCATTAATTTGCCTACAGTCACTATGCCGGTCGCTTATGTTACCGCTTTTTTTAATGATGCCGATATTAAGCGGGTCACTGAAATGGTGATTACGGAAAAATTACATCATGCGACGTCTCGGGTCGTTGAAATTTAATGTCAGAATTTTATGAGGTATGACGAATGGACATAACAAAAATCCTGAATACGAATCGCGTTATTTTAGATATGCAAGCGACGAATAAAGCGGAGGCGATTGAAGAATTAACTAATCTTCTCAAAAAAGATGGTGCGATCGATTGTCGGGAAACCTTTATTAAAGATGTCTGGCAGCGCGAAGCGGAAGGCTCGACTGGTTTTGAAAATCATATTGCGATCCCGCATGGTAAATCTTCTGCGGTAATTAATACCACGCTGGCAATTGGCCGTACCCGCCAGGATATTCCCTGGGAAACGCTGGATGGCAGTAGCGTGCGCTGTATTATTTTATTTGCGGTACGTCTTGAAGATCAAAACACCACTCATATCCGTTTACTTTCCCAGGTCGCGGGCGCGTTGGCGGATGATGACATCATAGAACAATTGTTAGTTGAGACGAGTCCGCAAAAAATCATTGATCTCTTTAGTCAGTATGCACAATCCGATGTCTGCTAAATAACAGGGAGTATGTCATGAATATTGTCTGTGTTGCCGCCTGTACGGCGGGTATTGCTCATACCTATATTGCTCGTGAAAAGTTAATCAAAGGAGCAAAAGCTCTGGGCCATACCATTAAAGTTGAAACCCAGGGAACCATTGGTACAGAAAATGAATTACAGGCGGCAGATATCTCTGCTGCTGACGTCGTGATTCTTGCTGTAGATGTGAAAATAAAAGGAGAAGAACGCTTCACCAATAAACGTATTGTGCGAGTAAAGACAGAGATCGTCATTAAGTCGCCCGTTCAATTTCTTGAAAAGGTCGAAAAATCACTGGGAAACAAATGATCCTTATACTGGAGGGATCTTAATATGAAAGAAAATAAAATTCCGGTTTCACAGGAAATTAAAAAACATTTATTAACCGGCATCTCGTGGATGATACCCCTTATTGTGGCCGCCGGGATATGTATTGCGTTGGGGCAAGTTCTTGGCGGTACAGATGTTGGTGAAAAAACAGGAACAATCCCGTGGATGCTTAATCAGATTGGCGGCTGGGGAATGGGGCTGATTGTGCCGCTGATTAGCGCGGCAATTGCCTATTCTATTGCCGATCGTCCCGGATTTGCCCCGGGCCTGATTGTCGGCTTTCTCTGTGGGCAAATCCATACCGGATTTATTGGCGGTATGTTGGGTGGTTTCCTGGTGGGCTACACCATTTTGCTACTTAAACGCTATATCCGCCTGCCGCAGTCGATGCAAGGACTCATGCCAATCATGGTGTTGCCGGTATTAAGCACCATTATCGGTGGGCTGTTAATGATGACGCTGATTGGTAAACCCATCGCCTGGTTACAAGAAGCACTGATTCATTTGCTCGAGTCGATGCAGGGCGGATCGCGCTTCCTGATGGGGGCCATACTTGGCGCGATGGCAACCTTCGATTTCGGTGGTCCGGTCAACAAAACCATGTCGCTGTTTTCCGATGGCTTGCTGGTCAGTGGCGTCTACGGACCAGAAGCCGTGAAATTTGTCGGCTCAATCATCCCTCCGTTTGGCATCACACTTTCGTTCTTACTGACACGCCATAAATACACCCGTGCGGAGCGCGAGGCGCTGAAAGCCGCGTTTCCGATGGGGATCTGCATGATCACTGAAGGAGTCATTCCGATCGCCGCGCGTGACCTACTGCGAGTAGTGGGATCTTGTGTGGTGGCATCGGCGGTCGCGGGCGGCTTAATCATGGTGTGGGGCGTGGAGAGTCCGGTTCCGCATGGCGGCATGTTTGTTGTGCCTCTGTTCACCCATCCTCTGCTGTTTTGCCTGGCGCTGGGTATAGGCACGGTGATTTGTGGCGTGATGCTTTCACTCTGGAAGAAACCGGTAACGGAACGCGACGAAGAGTTTGACGAACTGAGCGATCAAAAGCTGAAAGATGAAGAGATCACTTTCACCCTCGAATAACCGGAGGCCCTATGTTTGCCGATATGAAAAGTATGGTGATGAAAGCCTGGCATGAACATTACGCCTTGCTGGCGATCAACTGTATGAATCTGGAAAGTGCTCACGCAGCTATCCGCGTGGCGGAGAAGAATCGCGCTCCGATCATTCTCAATCTCTATCAGGGGCATCTGGCGCATTTTCCTGCACCCGTCGCGGCGGCAGTGGTTAAAACGCTCGCGGAATCTGCCTCAGTACCGGTCGCTCTGGCGCTTGATCATGGCAAAAATCCGGACTGTATTCGTCAGGCGTTTCGTGCTGGTTTCAGCGGATTAATGATTGATGCTTCTGCTTTTCCCCTGGAGGAAAACGTGCGCCAGACCAGGGCGGTGGTGGAACTCGCCGCCAGCGCGCAGCTCTGCGTGGAAGGCGAACTGGGCCATCTGGCAGATGCGCCGCGTTACGACCAGGCCGCCAATGCAGACCTGATGACGCAACCCACTGATGTGGAACCGTTTATCGCGCAGACAGGCATTGATCTACTGGCCGTCTCGGTAGGCACGGCGCACGGCATGTACGCGCCTGGCGTTGTACCTGCTATTGATTTTCAGCGTCTGGCGGAGATTTCGCGCTGCTCGAGCGTGCCTCTGGCATTACATGGCGGTAGCGGTACGCCGTTCGATCAGCTCCAGCTCTGTACGACGCTGGGGGTAGCAAAAATCAACGTGGGGGCGGCCATTTTTGAACGGGGGAAATCCGCGCTCCTGCATACCCTCTGTCACGATATATCCATTGAACTGGTGGACGCGCTGAAAGCTATGGAACTGGCCTTCGAAGAAGCGATTACACCGTATTTACAGGCGAGCGGCGCTATCGGCAAAGCCTGATTCATTTTCTGTCATGGCCTTTATGCCAGTGCAATAACGCACCGGCAGGGCGGACTACACGCTGAAACTGGAGATTTAACATGTTAGTTTCGATGAAAGAATTACTGCAACCTACCCGCCAGCACGGCTTTGCCATTGGCGCATTTAATGTGGCGGATAACTGTTTCCTTCGCGCAGTCGTGGATGAAGCAGAAGCGACAAATACTCCGGCGATTATTGCCATCCATCCCAGCGAACATGATTTTGTGGGCGATGCCTTTTTCGCTCACGTTCGCGAAATTACCCAGCGTAGTCCGGTCCCGTTTGTACTGCACCTCGATCATGGTGCCTCTGTAGAGCATGTTTTGCGTGCGATTCGCTGCGGATTTACCTCAGTAATGATCGACGGTTCGCTGCTGCCGTATGAAGAAAACGTGGCGCTGACCGCAGAAGTGGTTCGCCTCGCTCACGCGGTTGGCGTGTCGGTTGAGGGTGAACTGGGAACCATCGGACAAACAGGAACGTCGGTAGAAGGTGGTGTTTCACAAGTGACCTACACAGATCCGGCGCAGGCCGCCGATTTTATTGCTCGTACAGGTGCCGACACACTGGCTGTGGCGATTGGTACAGCGCATGGCATCTATCCAAAAGGGATGCAGCCGAAGCTGCAAATGGACATTTTGCGCGACATTGCCGGACGTATTGATATTCCGCTGGTGCTACACGGTGGTTCGGCAAACCCGGACGCGGAGATTGCTGAATCAGTTACGCTCGGCGTCGGCAAAATCAATATCTCCAGCGATATGAAATACGCCTATTTCCAGAAAGTGCGTGAAATTCTCGCTAAAGAGAGCTGGTGGGACCCGAACGTCATCTATCCGGATGCGATTAACGCGGCGCGGGAAGTCATTCGCCACAAAATGAAACTGTTCGGTTCGCTCGGTAAAGCATCACTGTACTAAGCCAGAAGGGCGGGGTGACCCGCCTTTTACGCAACAAGGAACGAGATATGCACTATCTGGGGTTGGATATTGGTGGGACCAAAATCGCCGCCGTTGTCATGGATGCGCATGGCTGGGAGATTCGCCGTTACCGCTGCCCGACGCAAAAGTCGACATATCAACAATTTGTCTCATGCGTTGTGGCGCTTATCGAGCAGATTAGGCGGGACGTTCAACGACCGATGCTGACAGGGATCGCCTTACCCGGCAGTATCTCGCCACTCACTGGCCTGATTAAAAACGCGAATATTCAGGTGATTAACGGTCATGCGTTACAGGCTGATTTGCAGCAATTGCTTGGGCAACCGGTGGTGATAGCCAATGATGGTAACTGTTTCGCGCTATCAGAAGCTTGCGACGGTGCCGGGCAAGATTATGACGTGGTATTTGGTATTACGCTTGGTACGGGCTGTGGCGGTGGCATTGCCATCAAGCAGCGACCGTTTATAGGGGCCTGGGGAAATGCTGCCGAATGCGGTCATATCACGTTGCCAGGCTATACGGAGCAGGAAGATGGTCAATCAGTCAGTTGCTATTGCGGCAAACACAACTGCGTGGAGTCGTTTGTTTCCGGCAGCGGTTTTAGTGAACGCTATCAACAGATGACTGGTAACTTGCTCACTCCTGCGGCGATTGTCACCCTGGCACAACGTGGTGATGCTTGTGCCATGCAGCAGGTGGCACGTTTTCGCCAACAGCTTGCCCGCACGCTGGCAACCATCGTTAACGTTGTTGACCCTGGCGTGATTGTGATCGGCGGCGGGCTTTCGAATGTGGAACTGCTTATCACCGATCTGAACGCAGAAGTCGCTCCACTGGTTTTCACCGATCAATTCACCACTCCCATTGTAAAAGCACAGCACGGCGACAGTAGCGGAATGCGTGGCGCTGCCTGGCTTGCTATGCGCAACGGAGAAGCCAATGAAACGTTCACAAATTAATTATGTTATTGATAAAGCACATGCCATTGCGCAGACCTTCCGCGTTTGTTTGCCAGAGTTCGCCTATTTTACGGTGGATGACTGGCTGCAGCGGGAACGGGATAACTGGCAAGAAGTGGTCGACTTACAGCTCGGTTGGGATATCACCGATTTTGGTCGTGGTGATTTCAACCAAACGGGACTAACACTGCTAACGATGCGCAACGGCGCGCTGGGGTCGGCGGCATATCCAAAACCGTATGCTGAGAAAATGTTGCAGATCCAACAAGATCAGCAGACTCCCTGGCATTTTCACACCCACAAAATGGAAGATATCCTCAATCGGGGCGGTGGAGACTTATGCATGCAGTTGGCCTGGGCCAACGAAGCCAATCTCTGTGATGATCAACGAGTCATTACCGTGAGTGTTGATGGTCAGCGGCGTACCATGAAACCTGGTGAAACGCTGGTGCTAAAGCCGGGGCAGGGCATTTGTCTGCCGCCGCGTCTGTATCATCGCTTCTGGGCGGAAAAAGCGTTTGTTCTCGGCTGGGAAATTTCGATGGTAAATGATGACCAACACGATAACTATTTTCTTGAGCCGGGAGGACGTTTTCCGGCAATAGAAGAAGATGAACCGGTGAAATGGTTATTGTGCAGTGAGTATGGAATTTTGCGCTAATAACGGGGAACGCTAGCGCTGATATCCGCTAGCGTCCTTATTTTTACTGCACCGGCTCCGTCGACGTAACTTCACCACTGGAAACTACGCCCGCATTCATGGTTTGAGTCACTTGCTGCTTTGCGGCATTCACGGCATGCAATTGCCCGCTAACCGTAGGTTTCAGCGGGACATTGACCTGAATATCGCCACTGGCGGTAAGCTGAATATTGCCGTCGCCAGTCAACGGTAATTCAGGCCATCCCCAATGTTGCAAAATATTCACCGGCACACCGCGTCCATTCAGGCTGATATGGGTCTGACGTTGTGGCGTTTGTGAAACACTGGCGGTGGCTTCCAGAATGCCTTTTTCAGTAAATGCACTCAGTTCGCTGATATTCACCGTGCTGCTGTTGGCAGTTAGCGCCAGCGACGGACGACGGACATCAACACGATTAAACGTTGCGGCGGCGGCATTCAGATTCGCCGAGCCACTCCAGACGCCCCATTTATGATCGGTAACCAGCGTCAGATTGGCACCGTAACCATCGAGCGCGGTGAGCTGCCACGGGAAGTCAGGGTCGATATCAATGATCAGATTGCGGCTGGCGCTAAATCTCTTCAGTTGCAGGCTGTTTAACCAACCGGGTGTCGTTTCCATCCACAACTGTTGCCAGTTTTTTGGCAAGGTATATTCCAGTCCGGCAATTGCCGCATCATCGAGGATCAGCATTTTCCCGTCGCGTTGCCAGTTTCCTGACGTTCTGACCATACCCCCTTCCCAGCGGCTGGTGAACTGGCGCAGTGCTACGCCCTGCGGGGAAAATTCCGCGTTTATAATCGGATCAAATAAATGCAGCGAGCCATAAATAAACTCGCTGGCGTTCATCGACAGTTTACCTTCCTGTGTCTGCCAGTCATCTTTACTGAAGGTCATGTTGCGCAAGCTGAGATCGAGGTCGGTCACCGCCCAGTCCGGACCTTGCAAACGAGCGTCGATGACTTCCAGGCGACCAATCTGCAACGACGGGACAGAGCATAATGGTGCAAAGAAGTCGGTTAGCGATTTTTCGCTTTGTAGACGGATATCCGCCATGCGCAGGTTTTCCACTTGCCAGCTGCCGTCAGCGTTACGCTGCGCGTTTCCGGTTAATGTCCCGCGGGCGATGTCGGCACCCAGGTTAGTCAGCGTAACGCGATCGTTATCAATACTGCCTTCAATCAGTACATTGGTTGCAGGAACATCATTGAGCGAAAGCGATCCGGCACTAAACTGAATCTGCGCCTTCGTACCCAGCACTTTACCGGCTTCTGGTGACCACGGAACCACGCCGCCATTTACCCGCTGCGCGCTCAGTTTCCATTCGCTATTCGGGCTATTAAACGCCATATCACGCAGTTGCAGACGATCGGCTTTGAACGGTAGCGGCGCGGTCTGGTCGGTGAGATTCAGCGTCCCGTTTTCCAGCAGGATGGTATCGACATGGCGTGGTTCGGTCAGTTGCCGACTGCTTAGCGCAATGTCGACACTTTTTGCCACCAGGGTCGCGGGCTGACCATCACGGCCAAACGTGACGTTCTCCAGCACGATATGAGATGGCGCGGAAAAACGGTGATCCATCGCCCCGAAGGCCAGATGATAGTCGCTATTCTCGGAAACCCATGCGCTGATATGTTCTGCTCCCCAGCGGGTTTGCAGAAGAAAATAGAGGCCAGCGATCACCACTAACAGAGCGATGAAAATGTAGAGAAGCAGCTTCCCAATAAATTTCATGGTCTTCCATCCCGTGAAATGCACATAAGGGAGTTATGCACGATTTACGCGCAATCCTCAAGGCGGGAATGGTGAAAGAGGTGAGACTGCGGCGGTAATTATCTTACCGCCGCCAGTGAATTACTGTTTTTCTGGTGGGAAAATCAGATTCAGCACGATGGCAGTAATACCGCCCGCGGCAATCCCGGAGGAGAGCAGGTTTTTCAGCCATTCAGGGGCAAACTGCAAAATCAGCGGCTGCTGAGACACGCCCAGACCGACCGCCAGCGACAGCGCGATAATCAGAATCGCCCGGCGGTTCAGCGGCTCACGAGAAACGATACGCACACCGGAGGCGGCGATGGTGCCAAACATTACAAGCGTTGCGCCGCCCAGAACCGGTTCTGGAATGTGTTGTACAAAACCGCTCACTGCCGGGAACAGACCCAGCACGATCAACATCAGCGCGACGACAAAACCGACATAGCGGCTGGCAACACCGGTTAACTGGATCACCCCGTTGTTCTGCCCGAAGCAGGAGTTCGGGAAGGTATTAAATACCGCCGAGACAAACGAGTTCAGGCCGTTTGCCAGCACGCCGCCTTTCAGGCGTTTCATGTACAGCGGACCGGAAACCGGCTGTTCGGAAACGTCAGAGGTCGCCGTGATATCGCCAATGGTTTCCAGCGAAGTGATCATAAAGACCAGCATCAGCGGCAGCAGCAGACTCCATTCAATGCCAAGACCGTAATAGAGCGGCGTTGGCACCATAATCAGTTCTTGTGTCCTCGGTTCGTTGCTTTCTGGCAACATGCCCATAAACCACGCCAGCGCATATCCGGCCGCCATCGCAATGACCAGTGAGGCCACGCGTAAGTAAGGGTTACGTTGACGGTTAAGCAGGATAATTAAGGCTAAGACCACGCCTGCCAGCAGCAGATTTTTCGGTGCGCCGAAGGTGTTATCGCTCATGGCTGCGTAACCGCCGCCAATGGAGGTCAGTCCAACCTGAATTAGCGACAGGCCGATAATCATCACCACAACGCCAGAAACCAGCGGCGTAATAATGCGGCGCGCCAGATGCAGAACGCGGGAGATCACCATCTCGGTACAACTTGCCAGCATCAACGTGCCGAACAAAGCTGCCATCATGGTAGGAACATCAGCACCACCGGTCTTCAGCGCTGTGCCGCCCATAATCAGCGGAGCAACAAAGTTGAAGCTGGTGCCTTGAATAGACAACAACCCGGAGCCAACCGGACCCCAGGCCTTAATTTGAATAATCGATGCCACACCGGAGGCAAACAGCGACATACTAATAATGTGTTGCGTGTCTTGTGCCGGTAAACCCAGCGCCTGGCAGATTAATAGCGCTGGCGTGATCACCGCAACGAACATCGCCAGCAAATGCTGACAGGCGGCAAACAGGGTTTGAGGAAGCGGCGGACGATCTTCAAGACGGTAAATCAGTTCGCTGTTTTGAGTCTGCGCAACCGGTTGCGCATTTTCTGACTCGAGGGTGGAAACAGACATCGAAAACAATCCCGTGGTAGCAAAGCGGGCATTTTAGCTGACCGAAAGAGAAAAGCAAACGTTTGCCACATCCTCATCTAAATATTTAAATGAGATAAATGTACTTTTTTATATAACTTTTAGTTGTTTTCTGCTTAAAATCCATGCCATTTTTCTATTTTCAGCGAAGAATTCGAACCAGGAAAGCATGACTCGATACTCGTCATATTTCGCCTTACTGCAAATGCGCGATGAAGTATGACGAGTATGAAAGAGTGATGCGGACACAAAGGAGTAACTATGTTTCATCTCGATACTTTAGCAACGCTTGTTGCCGCAACGCTGACGTTGCTGCTCGGGCGCAAGTTGGTCCATTCCGTCTCCTTTTTGAAGAAATACACCATACCGGAACCTGTTGCGGGTGGTTTATTAGTGGCGCTGGCGCTGCTGATACTGAAAAAAAGCATGGGCTGGGAAGTCAACTTTGATATGTCCCTGCGCGATCCGTTGATGCTGGCTTTCTTCGCCACCATTGGCCTGAACGCCAACCTTGCCAGTCTGCGAGCTGGTGGGCGTGTGGTGGGGGTTTTCCTGATTGTGGTTGTTGGCCTGTTGGTGATGCAAAATGCCATTGGCATTGGTATGGCTAGCCTGTTAGGGCTTGATCCGCTGATGGGGCTGCTGGCCGGTTCTATTACGCTTTCCGGCGGTCACGGTACGGGTGCTGCATGGAGTAAATTGTTCATTGAACGTTATGGTTTCACCAACGCGACAGAAGTGGCGATGGCCTGTGCAACGTTCGGTTTGGTGCTGGGCGGCTTGATTGGCGGTCCGGTGGCACGCTATCTGGTGAAACACTCCACCACACCGAACGGTATTCCGGATGACCAGGAAGTTCCGACTGCGTTCGAAAAGCCGGATGTGGGCCGCATGATCACCTCGCTGGTGCTGATTGAAACTATCGCGCTGATTGCTATCTGCCTGACGGTGGGGAAAATTGTTGCGCAACTTTTGGCTGGTACTGCTTTTGAACTACCGACCTTCGTCTGTGTACTATTTGTTGGCGTGATTCTGAGCAACGGTCTGTCAATGATGGGCTTTTACCGCGTCTTTGAGCGTGCGGTATCCGTGCTGGGTAACGTAAGCCTGTCGTTGTTCCTGGCGATGGCGCTGATGGGGCTGAAACTGTGGGAGCTGGCTTCGCTGGCGTTGCCGATGCTGGCGATTCTGGTGGTACAGACCATCTTCATGGCGTTGTATGCCATCTTCGTTACCTGGCGCATGATGGGCAAAAACTACGATGCGGCAGTGCTGGCTGCGGGTCACTGTGGTTTTGGCCTCGGTGCAACGCCAACAGCAATCGCCAACATGCAGGCGATCACTGAACGCTTTGGCCCGTCGCACATGGCGTTCCTGGTCGTGCCGATGGTCGGTGCGTTCTTTATCGATATCGTCAATGCGCTGGTGATTAAGCTGTATTTGATGTTGCCGATTTTTGCCGGTTAACCGATGAAGCGGCGGTCTTCTCACCGCCGCTTTTTACGCATTCGAGTAACGTTCCGTTTCCGGCATCCAGCGTTCTATCAGGGCTTTTGCCTGTTGTGGGTAACGTTCGTGAATATGTCGCGCCAGGCGCTGAACTTCCAGGATCATCGCCTGATCGCGCAGTAAATCCGCCACTTTAAATTCAGCATTCCCCGTCTGACGTGTACCTAACAATTCGCCAGGGCCGCGAATCTCCAGATCTTTCTGTGCAATCACAAAACCATCGTTGCTGTCGCGTAGTACCTGCAGGCGGATTTGCGCGGTTTTGGAGAGCGGCGTTTTGTAGAGCAGCACGCAGTGAGAGGCCACCGCGCCACGACCCACGCGGCCACGTAACTGGTGTAACTGCGCCAGACCCAGACGCTCCGGGTTTTCGATAATCATCAGACTGGCATTGGGTACATCAACACCGACTTCAATGACAGTAGTGGCAACCAGCAGGTGTAGCTCGCCTTGTTTAAACGATGTCATCACCGCCTGTTTCTCGGCGGGTTTCATCCGTCCGTGTACCAGGCCAACATTCAACTCTGGTAGCGCCAGTTTCAACTCTTCCCAGGTCGCTTCCGCCGCCTGCGCTTCCAGTAATTCCGACTCTTCAATCAACGTACAAACCCAGTACGCCTGACGCCCTTCAGTCATACAGGCGTGGCGCACGCGGTCAATGATATCGGTACGGCGGGTATCAGGAATAGCGACCGTAGTCACTGGCGTGCGGCCTGGTGGCAGCTCATCTATCACCGAGGTATCGAGATCGGCATATGCAGTCATCGCCAGCGTGCGGGGGATGGGCGTGGCGGTCATGATCAACTGATGCGGATGGAAGCCCTGCTGCTGGCCTTTCTCCCATAACGCCAGACGCTGATGCACGCCAAAACGATGCTGTTCGTCGATAATCACCAGCGCCAGGCCGTTAAACTGCACCTGTTCCTGGAAAATGGCGTGCGTACCAACAATCATCTGCACCTGACCGCTGGCGATGGCTTCTTGCTGAGCCAGTCGTGCTTTACCTTTCTGTTTTCCGGCGAGCCAGCCTACTTCGATACCGAGCGGTGCAAACCAGTTACGGAAGTTATTGGCGTGCTGCTCGGCGAGTAATTCGGTTGGTGCCATCAGGGCCACCTGTTTGCCGTGGGCAACCGCACGCAACGCGGCGAGGGCGGCGACCAGCGTTTTACCGGAACCTACATCGCCCTGCACCAGACGCATCATCGGCACATCCAGCGCCATATCGCGCTCGATCTCCGCCACTACGCGTGCCTGTGCGCCCGTTGGCTTGAACGGTAAGGCGGCGAGGAGTTTATTTTTCAGCGCGTCATTGGTGCTCAGCGGCTGGGCATGAAAACGCTGTGCTCCGGCACGTAAGGCTAACATGCTGAGGTTGTGCGCCAGCAACTCTTCGAGAATCAGCCGGCGTTGTGCCGGATGCTGCCCGGTTTCGAGATCGCTAAGCTGTAGCGTCGGCGGCGGGCGGTGCAAAGTGCGCAACGCTTCCGGTAGCGTCATCATTCCTTGTGACAGTTCCGGCGGCAGGAGTTCTTCAATGGCGCATGTGTCGAGCAGATCCAGCGCCTGGTCGGTTAATTTACGCAGCGTAGCCTGCTTTACGCCTTCCGTAGTTGGATAAACCGGTGTGAGCGTTTCCTGTAACTCTGGCGTGCTGAGATCGCCCTGTACGCGGTATTCCGGGTGGATCATCTCCGCACCATATTTGCCGCGCTTTGCTTCGCCATAGGCCAGCACGCGGCGGCCTGTCGCCAGGCTATTTTTCATTGCCGCATTGAAGTTGAAAAAGCGCATAGTGAGAATGCCAGAACCGTCGCTGATCTGGCAGGTCATCATCCGCCGACCGCCGAAGGAGATATTGCAGTTCAGCACTTCGCCTTCCACCGTGGCATAAACCCCCGGCAGTAGTTCACCGATGGGGTAGAGATGTGTGCGATCTTCGTAGCGCAGAGGAAGGTGTAAGAGTAAATCCTGTACGGTATGCAGGTTGATTTTCGCCAGCTTGTTACTAAGCGCTGCGCCAACGCCCGTTAGGGAACTGAGCGGGACAGCATCTAACAGGCGACCTTTCATCGCGCTTACCCTGCGGCCTGCATGGTGGACCACCAGTCAGCATCGGCTTCAATCTCACCTTGCTGATTAACGTGGGGGTAGGGCAGACCTTTGCGTTTTGCGACTTTCGCCAGCACCGGATAGCCGCCTTCAAACAGCAGGCGTTGTTGCTCGGCTTCCGGCAACATGCTGTTTTCACGCAGGTACATGCCCGCATTTTGCCGCTGGCGCTGGGCTTCGTAAAGAATGAGGGCTGAGGCAACGGAAACATTCAGCGACTGCACCATGCCGATCATCGGAATGATGATATCCTGATCCGCCAGGGCCAACGCTTCCTGCGTGATGCCCGTTTTCTCCTGTCCCATCAAAATACAGGTCGGGCGAGTGTAATCAATTTCGCGGAAATCAACAGCGTTATCAGAAAGATGGGTTGCCAGAATCTGCATGCCCTGGCCTTTCAGATGAGCGACGGCATCGCCAATGGTGCGGTGCGTTTTCACCTGTACCCAGCTGTTACTACCCGCAGCTGCCGAAGCCATGGTGCGCATCCGGCTGCCAGGCCAGACAGCATGAACTTCATGTACGCCAACGGCATCTGCGGTACGAATAATCGCAGAAACGTTATGAGGTTTGTGGACCTGCTCCATGCAGACGGTCAGATCAGGCTGCCGCCTGGCGAGCATTTCGCAGATGCGTGCATAACGTGTTGGGTTCATAAAACATTAATTTCGGTTTCGGGTGACTTTAATCACGTCTGGCATCACGCGGATTTTGCGCATGATATTCGCCAGATGCACACGGTCACGGGCGGTCAGACGAATAAAGGCGCTATAGACGCGACCATCTTTCTCTTCCGTATTCAAACTTTGAATATTCGAGGTCGTGGTGTTAATTGCCGCCGTCAGGTTTGCCAGCGCGCCCTGATGATTGAACATCTCCACCTTGATTTCGGTGATGAATTCCTGCGCCGTCTCTTTATCCCATTCAACAGCCATAAACTTCTCTGGCTCTTTCTGGTAGCCACGGATGTTACGGCAGGATTCATGGTGGATCACCAGACCTTTACCGGGGCTGACGTGGGCGATAATCGGGTCGCCAGGAATTGGGCGGCAGCATTTCGCAAAGGTGATCAGCACGCCATCGGCACCTTTAATGGGCAGATGTCCGTGACTTTGGGTTGCCGGTGGAATGGAGGCGTCCCCATGTTGCAGATTTTTCGCGACCACCACGCTCATTGCGTTACCAAGGCCGATTTCTGCCAGCAGATCGTCAAGCGTTGCCAGCTTCATGCGGTCCAGCTCGCGCTGAATATTTTCCTGCGGGATTTCATTGAGCTTACGGCTACCACCCAACGCATGGTTGAGCAGACGACGGCCCAGGCTTACAGAATCATCACGCTTGAGGTTTTTCAGCAACTGACGAATTTTGGCGCGCGCTTTCGAGCTGACGACAAAGTTCAGCCACGCGGCATTCGGGCGAGCACCCGGTGCGGTAATGATTTCAACGGTTTGACCGCTAGTAAGCGGCTGCGACAGCGGGTAAGGCTGGCGGTCGACGCGTGCGCCCACGCAGGCATGGCCGATATCGGTATGCACCGCATAAGCGAAGTCGACGGGCGTTGCACCGGCAGGCAGTTCGACAATGCGCCCTTCTGGTGTGAAAACGTAAATCTCATCCGGGAAGAGATCGGATTTAACGCTCTCGATAAATTCAAACGAGCTACCGGCACTCTGTTGCAGCTCCAGCAGGCTTTGCATCCAGCGCTGGGCGCGTATTTGCGCGGTAGTGCTGGTTTCGCCGTGCTCTTTATAAGCCCAGTGCGCGGCAACACCCATCTCCGCCATCTGATCCATATCTTCGGTACGGATCTGGACCTCAACCGGCACGCCGTGCGGGCCAATCATCGAGGTGTGCAAAGACTGATAGCCGTTCGCTTTTGGAATGGCGATATAGTCTTTCACGCGGCCCGGACGCGGCTTGTACAGGCTGTGCATCTGGCCCAGCACGCGATAACAGGTGTCAGAATCATTGACGATCACGCGGAAAGCGTAGATGTCCATGATTGAGTGAAAACGCTGCTCTTTGAGCACCATTTTGCAGTAAATCGAATAAAGATGTTTTTCGCGACCACTGACGCGGCACGGTATTCCCGCTTCCTGCAAACGCCCTTCGATTTCAGAAAGAATCTTCTGGATCATCTCTTTACGGTTGCCGCGCGCGGCTTTCACCACTTCTTTGATTACGCGATAACGGTTGGGATACAGCGCCTCAAAACCCAGCTCCTCGAGTTCGGTTTTAATGTGGTGGATACCTAAACGGTGCGCCAGCGGGCTGTATATTTCGAGAGTTTCACGGGCGATGCGGCGACGTTTGTCCGGGCGAAGTGAGCCCAGCGTGCGCATGTTGTGGGTACGGTCGGCAAGTTTGATGAGAATGACGCGGATATCCTGCACCATCGCCATAATCATCTTGCGAAAGTTTTCGGCCTGCGCCTCTTTCTTATCGCGGAACTTGAGTTTATCAAGTTTCGACACCCCCTCTACCAGCTCGGCGACGCTTTTACCAAAAAGCTGTTCCATGTCCTGGTAGGTGGCGGGTGTATCTTCAATCACATCATGCAGCAGCGCCGCCATCAGCGTTTCATAGTCGAGTTTCATCTCGGCCAGAATGCAGGCAACCGCCACCGGGTGCGTGATATAGGGTTCACCGCTTGAACGTGTTTGCCCCTCGTGAGCATCACGTGCAACGAGATACGCCTGCCGCAGACGCTTGATTTGGTCTTCCGGCAGGTAGTTTTGAATCAGCTGATTCAGGCTTTCAAACAGATACAAGGGCGACCCGCTTTGTGATTAACGACGACCTTCAGCAATAGCGGTAACGGCTTGTAATTCAGCGGCTTCCTGCTCTTGCTGTTCCTGGCGTTCGCGAACGTCGAGGATCTGGTTGTTGATCAGACCTTCTTCGATTTCGCGCAGCGCGATTACAGTGGTTTTATCGTTTTCTTCCGGTACCAGCGGATCCTTTCCGCCTACCTGCATCTGACGAGCGCGACGCGCGGCGACCAGTACCAGGTCAAAACGGTTACCAATTTTCTCTACAGCGTCCTGAACAGTTACGCGTGCCATACTTAAAAAGCTCCACAGGTGAAGAAATGACTGGGCATGATACTGAAATCAGGTTCAGTCTGCCAACAATTTGCTGATTAAAGCGTCATGACGCTGCTTTTGGCGGCTCATGCGCAGACGTTCGGCGCGAATAATGGTCTTCAAATCGGTCAACGCGGTATCGAAGTCATCATTCACAATCAGGTAATCATATTCGGCGTAATGGCTCATTTCTGCAACAGCTTGCGCCATACGCTTTGCAATGACCTCTTCGCTGTCCTGACCGCGACCGCGTAGACGGCGGTCCAGTTCGATTTTAGACGGCGGTAAAATAAAGATACTCCGCGCGTGCGGCATCTTCTGGCGAATTTGCTGCGCACCCTGCCAGTCGATATCGAGAAAAACATCGACACCGGTCGCCAGTACTTGCTCAATGGCCTCACGCGAAGTGCCATAGTAATTACCAAAAACTTCTGCGTGTTCGAGGAACGCATCTCTACTAATCATTTCTTTAAATTCATCATGATTAACAAAGAAATAATGTTCACCGTGGACTTCACCAGGACGCGGTTGGCGTGTGGTGTGTGAAACAGAAACCTGGGTGTCATACAACGGTTGGGTTTTTAATAAAGCCTGAATCAGGCTGGATTTACCCGCGCCACTGGGGGCAGAAACAATATAAAGCGTGCCTTGAGCCATGAGTATCTTTCGTATGTGATTAGCGAAATAAAGCCTACATACGAGCTTATTATACACGGCGCGGCCATGTGACGTAGCCCTTGCTCACACTTTTTGCGCAAAGTTGCGTAGCTGCTTCCGCATTTGCCTGTGATTCACTGCAATAAAGACGATTCTCAGGAAGCGTCCTCGCAGACTCCGTTTTTGCCACTCGGCTTTGCTTTCACCACGTTGTATATCTGCCTGACTATCTACAGCGGAGGTGATGATGAAAGTATGGATGGCGATATTAATAAGTATCTTGTGCTGGCAATCATCGGCGTGGGCGGTCTGTCCGGCCTGGTCGCCAGCCAGAGCACAGGAAGAAATTTCCCGCCTGCAACAGCAAATAAAACAGTGGGACGATGACTACTGGAAGGAAGGGAAAAGTGAGGTGGAAGACGGTGTTTACGATCAGTTAAGCGCCCGTCTCACGCAGTGGCAACGCTGTTTTGGGAACGAGACTCGCGATGTGATGATGCCGCCTTTAAACGGTGCGGTTATGCATCCGGTTGCCCATACGGGTGTACGCAAAATGGCGGATAAAAACGCATTAAGTCTGTGGATGCGCGAACGTAGCGATCTTTGGGTGCAGCCAAAAGTTGATGGTGTTGCGGTAACCCTGGTTTATCGGGACGGGAAACTGAACAAAGCAATCAGTCGCGGTAATGGCCTGAAAGGCGAGGACTGGACGCAGAAAGTTCGCTTAATTTCCGCTGTGCCGCAAACCGTTAGCGGGCCTTTAGCCAACAGCACGCTTCAGGGGGAAATATTTCTCAAGCGTAAGGGGCATATCCAACAACAAATGGGGGGAATAAATGCCCGCGCAAAAGTTGCTGGCCTGATGATGCGCCAGGGGAATAGCGATACGCTAAACTCACTGGCTGTTTTTGTCTGGGCATGGCCGGATGGACCGCATTTAATGACCGATCGTTTAAAGGATCTGGCTACCGCAGGTTTTACTTTAACGCAGACGTATACCCGCGCGGTTAAAAATGCTGATGAGGTTGCGCACGTACGCAATGAGTGGTGGAAAGCAAAATTACCCTTCGTCACCGATGGCGTGGTTGTGCGAGCGGCGAAAGAACCCGAATCCCGTCATTGGCTACCGGGCCAGGCGGAGTGGCTGGTGGCCTGGAAATATCAACCTGTAGCTCAGGTTGCCGAAGTGAAGGCGATTCAGTTTGCGGTGGGTAAGAGCGGTAAAATATCGGTGGTTGCGTCACTTGTACCTGTCATGCTGGATGATAAAAAAGTCCAGCGGGTGAATATTGGTTCCGTCAGGCGCTGGCAGGAGTGGGATATTGCGCCTGGTGATCAGATCCTCGTCAGCCTTGCCGGTCAGGGGATTCCTCGCATTGATGATGTGGTCTGGCGCGGAGCAGAACGTACAAAACCGACACCACCAGAAAACCGCTTTAACTCGTTGACCTGCTACTTTGCTTCTGATGTTTGTCAGGAACAGTTCATTTCACGCTTAGTCTGGCTGGGGTCAAAACAGGTTCTGGGGCTTGATGGCATTGGTGAGGCCGGCTGGCGCGCCCTGCATCAGACTCATCGCTTTGAGCATATCTTTTCCTGGCTTTTATTAACGCCAGAGCAATTACAGAACACGCCGGGGATCGCGAAAAGTAAAAGTGCGCAGTTATGGCATCAGTTTAATCTGGCTCGTCAGCAGCCTTTTACTCGCTGGGTGATGGCAATGGGAATACCGCTAACTCGGGCGGCGCTTAATGCCAGTGATGAACGGTCCTGGTCGCAACTTTTATTTAGCACGGAACAGTTCTGGCAGCAGCTGCCGGGGACTGGATCGGGGCGCGCCAGACAGGTTATTGAATGGAAGGAAAATGCGCAAATCAAGAAGCTGGGCAGTTGGCTGGCTGCCCAGCAGATCACAGGTTTTGAACCTTAGTGACCTTCGTGGCTGTAGTAAAAGACCGGTAATCCCAGCTTAAGACGTAGCGCCAGTAAACGGGCAAAAAAGCCGAATACCAGGGTGGAGATAATCACCACATCATGGTTAGAAACATAGTGTTGCAGCGCGATGTACAGCACGGCGGAGGCAAATGAGACACCCGCATACAACTCTTTCTGGAATACCAGTGGGATGCGTTTACAGAACATATCGCGCAAAACGCCGCCAAACACGCCGGTGGTTACCGCCGCGACAACGGCAATAATCGGGCCGTGCCCCATATCCAGAGCAACCTGTGCGCCGATGATAGAAAATACCACCAGTCCGAGCGCATCGAGCACCAGAAACACTTTGCGCAGATAAGGCATTACAGGAGCAACTATAGTGGTGAGTACTGCAGCGGTAGCGACGATAATCACATATTCCGGGTGTTTGACCCAGCCGAGCGGATAGTGGCCCAGCAGAATATCGCGCACTGACCCTCCGCCAATTGCCGTGGCGGTCGCAATAATAATTACGCCAAATGTATCCATGCGCCGTCGTCCGGCCGCCAGCGCCCCCGTCATGGCTTCGGCAGTAATGCCAACCAAATACAAAATGTGTAACAGCATGGTTCTCTCCCTAAAAATCTGTCTGGAAGGGTAGCGATTTGTACGCATTGTCACGATTGAGATTTTTTAAGGAGAGAATAGATTGATAATTTGTAGTTATGTGAAATTGCTATTTTCTGTAGTAAGAATGCATTTTTCTGATTTTGTGATAAGTAAAATGCATTAGAAAAAGTATGGAGTAAATAAATATGAGGACGAAACTATATGCGTAGCGCCGCTGTAATTAACAACGGCCTACGGAGATATGTCGCTTACTCAATATTCTGAATCTGCTCGCGCATCTGCTCAATCAACACTTTCAGCTCGATGGCGGAGTTTGTCACTTCGGCGTTGATAGATTTCGACGCAAGAGTGTTCGACTCGCGGTTGAACTCCTGCATCATAAAGTCCAGACGACGACCAACGGCTTCTTTTTTCTTCAGAATGTTGTAGGTCTCTTTGACATGCGCTTCGAGGCGGTCCAGTTCTTCGGCAACGTCAATTCGTTGTGCCAGCAGAACCAACTCCTGCTCCAGACGGTTGTTTTCCAGTTGCACCTGAGCATCTTCCAGCTTCGCTACCAGACGCTCACGCTGCCATTGCAGGATTTCCGGCATATGGGCGCGGACTTTGACCACTTCGGCGGTGACGCCTTCCAGACGCTGCTCAATCAACACTTTCAGCGCCTGACCTTCGGTTTCGCGCGCGATGATAAAGTCATCCAGGGTGCCATCCAACGCCGCGAGAATTTCAGCTGCAATCGCGTCGAGATCTTGCTCCTGGGCTGCCATCACGCCCGGCCAGCGTAGAATATCAACCGGGTTGATTTCTCCTTCGTCGCTCTGCATTTTTACCCAGTTCGCGGCAGTTACCAGCTGTTTAGCCAGTTTTTCGTTGAGGATCAGCTCACCTTGCGCGCTAACATCTGGCTCATAGCGCAGAGTACATTCCACTTTACCGCGCGTCAGGCGAGAACGAATACGCTCGCGAACGACAGGTTCAAGGCTACGGAACTGCTCCGGCAGACGAAAGTAAGTTTCCAGATAACGCTGGTTTACCGAGCGCATTTCCCAGGTTGCGCTCCCCCATTCACCCTTGATTTCACGCCGGGCGTAGGCGGTCATACTGCGGATCATAGACGTTCCTGTTTATAAAAGGAGAGGTGGAAGGATTATAGCCATCGATGCCTTGTCAGGATAGGAATAACCGCCGGAAGTCCGTATAATGCGCAGCCACATTTGTTTCAAGCCGGAGATTTCAATATGCGTCCAGCAGGCCGTAGCAATAATCAGGTGCGTCCCGTTACCCTGACTCGTAACTATACAAAACATGCAGAAGGCTCGGTGCTGGTCGAATTTGGCGATACCAAAGTGTTGTGTACCGCCTCTATTGAAGAAGGCGTGCCGCGCTTCCTGAAAGGTCAGGGCCAGGGCTGGATCACCGCAGAGTACGGTATGCTGCCACGTTCTACCCATACCCGTAACGCGCGTGAAGCGGCGAAAGGTAAGCAGGGTGGACGCACAATGGAAATCCAGCGTCTGATCGCCCGTGCTCTTCGCGCGGCAGTAGATTTGAAAGCACTGGGTGAGTTCACCATTACGCTGGACTGTGACGTGCTTCAGGCTGATGGTGGCACGCGTACCGCTTCGATTACGGGTGCCTGCGTGGCGCTGGCAGATGCGCTACAGAAGCTGGTGGAAAACGGCAAGCTGAAAACTAATCCAATGAAAGGGATGGTAGCCGCGGTCTCTGTCGGGATTGTGAACGGTGAAGCGGTTTGCGATCTGGAATATGTTGAAGACTCTGCCGCAGAGACCGACATGAACGTAGTGATGACCGAAGACGGGCGTATCATTGAAGTGCAGGGGACGGCAGAAGGCGAGCCGTTCACCCACGAAGAGTTACTCACCTTGTTGGCACTGGCCCGAGGGGGAATCGAATCCATTGTAGCGACGCAGAAGGCGGCGCTGGCAAACTGATTTTTAAGGCGACTGATGAGTCGCCTTTTTTTTGTCTGTAGAAAAGTGAGGAGCGAAGGCATGAAACCATATCAGCGCCAGTTTATTGAATTTGCGCTTAGCAAGCAGGTGTTAAAGTTTGGCGAGTTTACGCTGAAATCCGGGCGCAAAAGCCCCTATTTCTTCAACGCCGGGCTGTTTAATACCGGGCGCGATCTGGCACTGTTAGGCCGTTTTTACGCTGAAGCATTGGTGGATTCCGGCATTGAGTTCGATCTGCTGTTTGGCCCTGCTTACAAAGGGATCCCGATTGCCACCACTACCGCCGTGGCGCTGGCGGAGCATCATGACCTTGACCTACCGTACTGCTTTAACCGCAAAGAGGCAAAAGACCACGGTGAAGGCGGTAATCTGGTTGGTAGCGCGTTACAAGGACGCGTAATGCTGGTAGATGATGTGATCACCGCCGGAACGGCGATTCGCGAGTCGATGGAAATTATTCAGGCCAATGGCGCGACGCTTGCAGGCGTGTTGATTTCGCTTGATCGTCAGGAACGCGGGCGCGGCGAAATTTCGGCGATTCAGGAAGTTGAGCGTGATTACAACTGCAAGGTGATCTCTATCATCACCCTGAAAGACCTGATTGCTTACCTGGAAGAGAAGCCAGAAATGGCGGAACATCTGGCGGCGGTTAAGGCTTATCGCGAAGAGTTTGGCGTTTAACGAAACTCGCCGGATGAAAAGTCATCCGGCGTCATATTACTGCAACTGTGCGGCAATTAGCGGCCAGCGGGCGTCAAAATCATCCGTCGGGCGGTATTTAAACTCGCTGCGGACAAATCGTGACAGCATACCTTCACAAAATGCCAGCAACTGGCTTGCCAGCAGGGTTTCATCGGTGGTGTAACCTTCACCCTCACGCATTCTCTTTTCACGCAATACCTGACGCAACTGCGCTTCAATACGCTCGAACAGCTGGTTGATGCGCCCTTGCAGACGATCCTGTTCGAACATTAGCGCATGACCAGTGAGGATGCGAGTCAGGCCAGGATTACGCTCACCAAAACCGAGGAGCAACAACACGATCAGACGCAGGCGCGCTGTGGTGTCTTTCTCATCTTTCAGAATCAGGTTGATACGAGTAATCAGGCTATCTTCGATAAACTCAATCAGGCTATCGAACATGCGGGTCTTACTGGGGAAGTGGCGATACAGTGCCGCTTCGGAAACGCCGACAGAGGCGGCCAGTTTTGCCGTCGTGATACGTTGGCTTCCATCGCTGGATTCCAGCATCAGCGCCAGAGACTGAAGTATTTCCTCGCGACGGTTCCTTTTCGCAGTTTGTTTTTCTGCCATGTTACAAAATACCCCTGAAAATAAGCACTTGCCAGGCGGCACCCACGCTATGACCGCAAACGAAATGTTTGCGGCTATGTTATGACGTTATTCGGATGCGTATGTGTTACTGACGACCAGAGTGACCAAAGCCGCCTTCACCGCGGTCGGTGGCGTCGAAATCTTCCACCAGATTAAATTCAGCCTGTACTACCGGAACAAAAATCATCTGGGCGATGCGTTCGCCAGGTTGAATGGTGAAGCTGTCCTGACCACGGTTCCACACGGAAATCATCAACTGGCCCTGATAGTCAGAATCGATCAATCCTACCAGGTTACCAAGCACGATACCGTGCTTATGTCCCAATCCGGAGCGCGGCAGCATCATTGCCGCCAGTGAAGGATCGGCAATATGAATCGCCAGCCCGGTCGGAACCAGCGTAGTGTCACCCGGAGCCAGTTCTACGGCGTCGTCGAGACAGGCACGCAGGTCAAGTCCGGCAGAGCCAGAGGTGGCATAAGTCGGGAGCGGAAATTCCTTCCCAACGCGCGGGTCCAGAATCTTAACGTCGATTTTTTTCATCATAACGGGTCACGATCTCGTCGAGTAATAATTGGCCAAGGAGCTCTTTGCGCTCAAGCGGTAAGACTTTATCTCCGTCCTGCCAGAAAAGGTGTAATGCGTTGTTGTCGCTGTTAAATCCTTGAGTTGGCTGGGAAACATCGTTCGCGCAGATCAGATCAAGGTTTTTACGGATACGTTTTTGCCGGGCGTATTCTTCCACATTATTTGTTTCGGCGGCAAATCCAACGACGTAGGGTCGATGGTCTTTTAGTGCGGCAACGCCTGCGACGATATCGGGGTTTTTAACCATTTTTATTGTTAATTCATCACCCTGCGTGGCCTGCTTTTTGATTTTTTCTGGGGCCACGGTAGCTGCGCGATAATCCGCCACGGCGGCGCAACCGATAAAAATATTTTGCTGCTGTACTGAAGCATTCACGGCGGCTTCCATTTCCAGCGCGGTCATCACATCAACACGGTTAACAAACGGTGGCGTCGGTAATGAAACCGGACCTGATACCAGCGTGACGTTCGCACCACGACGGGCTGCGGCGGCGGCGATAGCAAAACCCATCTTGCCGGAGCTGTGATTAGAGATATAACGCACGGGATCGAGCGGTTCACGCGTCGGACCGGCGGTAATCATAATGTTCAGATGTTTCAGGTCGTTGACGGGCGAAAAATGCGCTACCGCCATATCCACAATGGTTAACGGATCGAGCATTCGCCCTGGGCCGATATCACCACAAGCCTGACTGCCGCTGTCTGGCCCCCAGATGAGCAAACCACGCGAGGCAAGCACCTCTAAATTATGCTGGGTGGCGGCGGCACGGTACATCTGCTGGTTCATGGCGGGGAGCACGGCTACAGGCGCAGGTGTAGCCAGACAAATCGTCGATACCAGGTCATTCGCCATTCCGGCTGCAACACGGGCAATTAAATCTGCCGTGGCAGGGGCGAGAATCACTAAATCAGCCCATTTTCCCAGCTCAATATGGCCCATAGCGGCTTCGGCTGCCGGGTCCAGCAGACTGTCGGAAACGGGATAACCAGAAACCGCCTGCAAGCTAAGTGGGGTGATAAAGGCTTTTGCCGCTTCGGTCATGGCTACGCGGACATCGGCCCCGCGATCGCGCAAACGACGCACCAGTTCAGGGGTTTTATAGGCAGCAATACCGCCGCTAACGCCGAGAACGATTTTTTTACCGGCCAGGCTCATGATGATTTTTCCTGTTGGGTGACACCAGAAGTTGGCGATTTTATCACAATACTTTTGTTGTCGTGCCTTCACCTGAGATTCACTTTGCGAGGCGCTTTCCAGGATTGAAAACTGGCCGTCGATTTAAAGGAACGGCTATGACAGGATGCGAGCACCACAAAGGAGGTGAAGGTGAAAAACAATGTACAGCTGTTGATGCCGCGCGAAAAAATGCTGAAGTTTGGTATTAGCGCCTTAACGGATGTCGAGCTGCTGGCGCTATTTCTGCGTACCGGAACGCGCGGTAAAGATGTATTAACCCTGGCAAAAGAGATGCTGGAGAATTTCGGCTCTCTTTATGGCTTGTTAACCTCTGAATATGAGCAATTTAGTGGCGTTCATGGAATTGGCGTGGCGAAATTCGCCCAGTTAAAGGGGATTGCCGAACTGGCGCGGCGTTACTACAACGTACGGATGCGTGAAGAAAGCCCTTTACTCAGCCCGGAGATGACGAGGGAATTTTTACAAAGCCAGCTCACGGGCGAGGAGCGGGAGATCTTTATGGTGATCTTTCTCGACTCCCAACACAGGGTTATAACGCATAGCCGTCTTTTTTCCGGCACGCTAAACCATGTTGAAGTCCATCCTCGGGAAATTATCCGCGAAGCGATAAAAATAAACGCCTCGGCGCTGATCCTTGCGCATAATCACCCTTCGGGTTGTGCTGAACCCAGTAAAGCGGATAAACTCATTACTGAACGGATAATAAAGAGTTGTCAGTTCATGGATTTACGCGTGCTCGACCATATCGTGATTGGGCGTGGAGAGTATGTTTCTTTTGCCGAACGCGGCTGGATTTAACCCGCTATGCGCGATCCTTCGGGATCTTTGTCTGTTCGGGACTTGAGCACATCGCTGAGTCAGCGTATACTATGCCACCTTTGAGAATCTCGGGTTTGGCATTTGGGCCTGGCAATCGAGAGTTCACATAGAACTGCGATGACCGGGCTGTAAAGCCTGACGAGGCGCCAATACCCCATACGAAGCTCGAGCTAATTTGATTTTTGGAGAATAGACATGTCCCGAGTCTGCCAAGTTACTGGCAAGCGTCCGGTGACCGGTAACAACCGTTCCCACGCACTGAACGCGACTAAACGCCGTTTCCTGCCGAACCTGCACTCTCACCGTTTCTGGGTTGAGAGCGAGAAGCGTTTTGTCACCCTGCGCGTATCTGCTAAAGGTATGCGTGTAATCGATAAAAAAGGCATCGATACAGTTCTGGCTGAACTGCGTGCCCGTGGCGAAAAGTACTAAGTACTTAGAGGAAATAAATCATGGCTAAAGGTATTCGTGAGAAAATCAAGCTGGTTTCTTCTGCTGGTACTGGTCACTTCTATACCACTACGAAGAACAAACGTACTAAGCCGGAAAAACTGGAACTGAAAAAATTCGATCCAGTTGTTCGCCAGCACGTGATCTACAAAGAAGCGAAAATCAAATAATTTCCGCTTTGGTGTAACAAAAAACCTCGCCCCGGCGGGGTTTTTTGTTATCTGCTTGCCCCCATATTGACTGCATCTGTTCATTCCTGGAGATGCTATGCCTGAATTACCCGAAGTTGAAACCAGCCGTCGCGGCATAGAACCGCATCTCGCTGGTGCAACCATTCTTCATGCGGTGGTGCGCAACGGACGCTTGCGCTGGCCGGTTTCAGAAGAGATCTACCGTTTAAGCGACCAACCAGTGCTTAGCGTGCAGCGCCGGGCTAAATATCTGCTGCTGGAGCTGCCTGAGGGCTGGATTATCATTCATTTGGGGATGTCTGGCAGCCTGCGCATCCTTCCAGAAGAACTTCCCCCTGAAAAGCATGACCATGTGGATTTGGTGATGAGCAACGGCAAAGTGCTGCGCTACACCGATCCGCGCCGCTTTGGTGCCTGGCTATGGACCAAAGAGCTGGAAGGGCACAACGTGCTGGCCCATCTTGGACCGGAGCCGCTTAGTGACGATTTCAACGGTGAGTACCTGCATCAGAAGTGCGCGAAGAAAAAAACGGCGATTAAACCGTGGCTGATGGATAACAAGCTGGTGGTAGGCGTAGGGAATATCTATGCCAGCGAATCGCTGTTTGCGGCGGGGATCCATCCGGATCGGCTGGCGTCATCACTGTCGCTGGCGGAGTGTGAATTGTTAGCTCGGATGATTAAAGCGGTGTTGCTGCGTTCGATTGAGCAGGGCGGTACAACGCTGAAAGATTTTCTGCAAAGTGATGGTAAACCGGGCTATTTCGCTCAGGAATTGCAGGTTTACGGGCGAAAAGGTGAGCCGTGTCGGGTGTGCGGTACGCCGATTGTGGCGACTAAACATGCGCAGCGGGCAACGTTTTATTGTCGGCAGTGCCAGAAGTAATTGATGCGCGCCGGATGGCATACCATCCGGCATAAACTCTACGCTAACTTCGCCATCAGCGCCTGATGGACATTCTCCGGCAGGAAATGGGTGACATCGCCCTGATGGCGCGCAACCTCTTTCACCAACGATGAAGAGATAAACGACCACTCTTTCGACGGCATCAGAAACACACTTTCCAGTTCTGGCATTAAGTGGCGATTCATATGCGCCAGCTGCATTTCATATTCAAAATCCGCCACCGCACGCAGGCCACGAATCAGCACCGTAGCGTGTTGATTACGGGCGAAGTTCGCCATCAAATCACTAAATCCGACCACTTCCACGTTCCCCAAATGCGCGGTTGCCTGCTGTGCCAGCTCCACACGCTCTTCAAGGGTAAACATCGGTTTTTTACTGGGACTAGCGGCAATCGCCAGAATAACGTGATCGAACATCTGCGTGGCGCGCGTCACGATATCGATATGACCATTGGTAATGGGATCGAAAGTACCCGGATAAATCGCCCGTTTTTGCATAACAACCTCAATGCGTTTTCGGTGGCAGGTAAGGTTCCAGCAGTTGAAGCAGACGCTGTAGTGCGCCCTGGTTTTGATACAGCACTTCAACGGCATGACGGCCATAGAAGCTACGGTAATCGGCGTCGGTGAGTAAAGAGGAAACCTCTTTTGCAAGCGTAGTGGCATCGGTAACGGTAATCAGCCCGCTTGCCTGCTCCAGCCGCGCGCAAATGTCTTTAAAGTTAAACGTATGCGGCCCCATCAATACCGGAATAGCGTGTGCGGCCGCTTCCAGCGGATTATGCCCACCTCGTTCAACCAGTGAACCGCCAACAAAGGCGAGATCGGCAATGCCGTACAGTAACATCAACTCGCCCATTGTATCGCCAACCACAACCTGCGTGCTGGTGGAGGGGACTTCCCCTGAAGATCGTGTGATATAGCTTAGTCCAGCCTGGCGGACAAGGTTAATCGCATCCGGGAAGCGTTCTGGATGACGGGGTACCAGGATGAGCAATAAATTCGGGAATTGCTGTAACAATGCCTGATGTGCGGCGATCACCACACTCTCTTCGCCTTCATGAGTGCTGGTGGCAATCCATACCGGGCGGTGTGGTGCCCATTGGCGGCGCAGCGTCACGGCTTTAGCAGCCAACTGCGGCGTTACAGAAATATCGAATTTCAGGCTACCGGTAACGGTCACCTGATTATTTTTTGCGCCCAGCGCCACAAAACGTGCACCATCTTCTTCATTTTGGGCGGCAATCAGCGTAATACGACGCAGCAAGCGGCGGACGAATTTACCCAGTTTGGCATAACCTGCGGCCGAGCGGGCAGAGAGTCGCGCGTTAGCGATCACCAGCGGAATTTTACGTTTATGTAGCGCCGCAATCAGGTTAGGCCATAGTTCGGTTTCCATAATCAACACCAGTTTAGGGTCGACTTTATTCAGGAAACGGTTGAGTGCATCGGGCAGGTCATACGGCAGATAAACGTGCTGAACATCCTTCCCGAAAGCCGATTGTACGCGCTCCGAACCGGTTGGAGTCATGGTTGTTACGGTAATCGGTAAATCAGGATAACGATGACGCAGTGCGCGCACCAACGGGATCGCCGCCAGAGTTTCACCGACGGAGACGGAGTGCAGCATAATGCCGCCTGGTTTTAGCGGATGGCGGTAAAAACCGTAACGTTCACCCCAGCGTTTTCGATAGGCCGGAGCCTTACGTCCGCGCACCCAGAGCCGTATCCAGATCAGTGGCTGAATAAGGTAGAGAAGGGCGGTGTAAAGCAATTCGAGCATAGTAAATAGCTGACTTATGGATGTGCTGGGGATTCTATGTATTTAGCTGTGGCTTTACCATTACTTTTCCCGTTTTTGACTTAAATAGCAATTTGCCCGCCAATTCTTGCTGAACATCTATACTTTTTTTGTATTTTTATGCGATTCATTGATTTCTGCAGTACGTGCAGGAAGGAATCGCAGAGTAACAGTAAAAAGAATATGGTTGCTAATTATTTTATTTGATTGATTTCTTTATTGAAAATCAACAATGTGCTTAAAAATCATTCGGGTCGGATTGCCGCGAAAGAAGTGATACACTAGCGCGTCAATATCAGTGCGGTATCAGTATTCAGGTAGCTGTTGAGCCTGGGGCGGTAGCGTGCTTTTTCTGCTTCACCTTAATCGGATAATCTCAACAAAAAGAGTTACTTGTGGATAAGCCATTTCGAAGAATTTTGCTCATTAAGATGCGTTTTCATGGGGATATGTTATTAACTACTCCCGTCATTAGTTCGCTGAAAAAAAATTACCCTGACGCAAAAATCGATGTGCTGCTTTATCAGGACACCATCCCGATCCTGTCTGAAAATCCAGAGATTAACGCGCTCTACGGCATAAAAAATAAAAAAGCAAAAGCCTCAGAAAAAATTGCCAACTTTTTTCATCTCATCAAGGTATTACGTGCCAATAAGTATGACCTTATCGTTAATCTTACCGATCAATGGATGGTTGCTATACTGGTTCGCTTATTAAATGCCCGTGTGAAAATTTCCCAGGATTATCATCATCGGCAGTCTGCTTTTTGGCGTAATAGTTTCACTCATTTGGTGCCGTTGCAGGGTGGAAATGTGGTGGAAAGTAACTTATCCGTGCTGACGCCATTGGGACTTGAATCGTTGGTGAAGCAGACAACCATGAGTTACCCGCCTGCAAACTGGAAACGTATGCGTCGCGAACTTGATCACGCTGGTGTTGGACAAAATTATGTGGTTATCCAACCTACGGCGCGGCAAATCTTCAAATGCTGGGACAACGCCAAGTTTTCCGCTGTGATTGATGCCTTACATGCTCGTGGTTATGAAGTCGTTCTGACGTCCGGCCCAGATAAAGACGATCTGGCCTGCGTCAATGAAATTGCGCAGGGATGCCAGACGCCACCAGTAACGGCGCTGGCCGGAAAGGTGACCTTCCCGGAACTTGGTGCGTTAATCGATCATGCGCAGCTGTTTATTGGCGTTGATTCCGCACCGGCGCATATTGCCGCTGCAGTTAATACGCCGCTGATATCGCTGTTTGGTGCGACGGACCATATTTTCTGGCGTCCCTGGTCAAATAACATGATTCAATTCTGGGCGGGAGATTACCGGGAAATGCCAACGCGCGATCAGCGTGACCGAAATGAGATGTATCTTTCGGTTATTCCGGCGGCAGATGTCATTGCAGCTGTCGATAAATTACTTCCCTCCTCCACGACAGGTACGTCGTTATGATCGTTGCTTTTTGTTTATATAAATATTTTCCCTTTGGCGGTTTGCAGCGCGATTTTATGCGTATTGCTCAGACAGTCGCCGCCCGAGGCCATCATGTTCGGGTTTATACCCAGTCGTGGGAAGGCGAATGCCCTGATGTATTTGAACTGATCAAAGTGCCGGTTAAATCGCATACCAATCACGGGCGCAATGCGGAATATTTTGCCTGGGTGCAAAAACATTTACGTGAACACCCCGTCGATAGAGTTGTTGGATTTAATAAAATGCCGGGGCTGGACGTTTATTATGCCGCTGATGTTTGTTATGCCGAGAAAGTAGCGCAGGAGAAAGGCTTTTTCTATCGCCTGACGTCACGTTATCGCCATTATGCTGCCTTTGAGCGGGCAACCTTCGAACAGGGCAAGCCGACACAGCTGCTGATGCTGACAGATAAGCAAATCGCCGATTTCCAGAAACATTATCAGACTGAAGCGGAACGTTTTCATATTCTGCCACCGGGGATTTATCCTGATCGTAAATATAGCCAGCAGCCAGCCAATAGCCGTGAAATCTTCCGTAAGAAGAATGGAATAACCGAACAACAATATTTATTGTTGCAGGTTGGTTCAGACTTCACGCGTAAAGGTGTCGATCGTTCCATTGAAGCACTTGCTTCGTTACCGGATTCGCTGCGCCACAACACATTGCTATATGTTGTTGGGCAGGATAAACCGCGAAAATTTGAGGCGCTGGCAGAAAAACGCGGCGTGCGCAGTAATGTTCACTTCTTCTCGGGGCGCAACGATGTCTCGGAATTAATGGCGGCGGCGGATTTATTACTTCATCCTGCCTACCAGGAAGCCGCGGGAATTGTACTGCTGGAAGCGATAACTGCAGGATTACCGGTACTAACAACAGCCGTTTGTGGCTATGCGCATTATATTGTTGACGCCAATTGCGGCGAGGCTATTGCTGAGCCATTCCGCCAGGAAACATTGAATGAGATTTTACGCAAAGCGTTAACGCAATCTTCATTGCGCCAGGCCTGGGCGGAAAATGCGCGACATTATGCTGATACACAAGATTTATACAGTCTGCCAGAGAAAGCGGCGGACATCATAACGGGTGGTCTGGATGGTTGAACTTAAAGAGCCGTTTGCCACGTTATGGCGCGGTAAAGATCCTTTTGAGGAAGTTAAAACCTTGCAGGGCGAGGTATTTCGTGAACTGGAAACTCGCCGCACTCTGCGCTTTGAAATGGCGGGCAAAAGCTATTTTCTCAAATGGCATCGCGGCACGACCCTGAAAGAGATAATCAAAAATTTACTCTCATTGCGGATGCCAGTATTAGGCGCAGACCGCGAATGGAATGCGATTCATCGACTGCGGGATGTCGGCGTTGATACTATGTATGGGGTGGCATTCGGCGAAAAAGGCATTAATCCGCTGACCAGAACCTCGTTTATTATTACCGAAGATCTGACACCAACCATCAGTCTGGAAGATTACTGTGCTGACTGGGCGACCAACCCACCAGATGTTCGCGTAAAGCGTATGCTTATTAAGCGTGTCGCGACGATGGTGCGCGATATGCATGCTGCGGGCATTAACCACCGTGACTGTTATATCTGTCATTTCCTGCTGCACTTGCCTTTTTCCGGTAAGGAAGAGGAGTTAAAAATTTCAGTAATTGACCTGCACCGGGCGCAGCTTCGCACGCGCGTTCCACGTCGTTGGCGCGATAAAGATCTTATTGGACTTTATTTTTCTTCGATGAATATTGGCCTGACTCAACGGGATATCTGGCGGTTTATGAAAGTGTATTTTGTCGCCCCGCTTAAAGACATTCTCAAGCAGGAACAAGGGCTGCTGTCGCAAGCAGAAGAAAAAGCCACAAAAATCAGGGAAAGAACGATTCGAAAATCGTTGTAACCCGTAACTTATTTTTGCCAAAATTTTGGATACAGAATAAATATGTCTCAACTCAATGATAGTGACATCATCCTTTTTGAGTATAAATTTCATTATCAAAATATAAGATCTAAAAATACTCTTGATATAGCATTTGGTATTGACAGAAATTTTCTTTTTGGATGTGGTGTGGCCATCGCATCTATTCTATTAAACAATAGCGAAATCTCTTGTGAATTTCATGTTTTCACAGATTATATCAGTGATAAAGACAAGTTATATTTTTCCGATTTAGCAAAACAATATAATTCAAGAATTAATATTTATGTTATCAATTGTGATAAGCTGAAGTCATTACCAAGCACGAAAAACTGGACTTACGCAACATATTTTCGATTTATAATTGCAGATTATTTCTATAATAAACATAAAAAAATACTATATCTTGATGCAGATATTGCTTGCAAGGGTAGTATTAAAGAACTCTTAGATTATCAATTTTCTACTAATGAAATTGCCGCAGTTGTGGCTGAAAGAGATGTTGAATGGTGGCAGAATCGAGCCTCGGTATTAACTACACCACAATTAGCTTCTGGATATTTCAATGCTGGTTTTTTACTGATAAATATTGATGAGTGGAATCTAAATAACATTTCGTCAAAAGCTATTGAAATGTTGCGTGACCCAGATTGGGTAAGTAAAATCACCCACCTTGATCAAGATGTACTGAATGTATTATTGAATGGTAAAGTGAAGTTTATTTCGGGGAAATATAATACCCGATATAGTATTAACTATGAATTAAAAGACAAAGTTGATAATCCAGTCAATGATGACACCGTGTTTATACACTATGTGGGACCTACAAAACCCTGGCATGAGTGGGCTGATTATCCGGTGTCACGTAGTTTTTTGATCGCCAAAGCAGCTTCTCCGTGGAGTAAAGAAGATTTACTTAAACCTGTAAATAGCAATCAGTATCGGTATTGTGCAAAACATAAATTTAAACAAAAGCATTATATGGCAGGCATTTTTAATTATTTAAAGTATTATAAAGAAAAATGCTTCTAAAGATTTAAGGTTAAAATAATTCATTATGATATATAATAAAACGATAAGTGGGTTGAAAGTTTTTATAAAAGATAATGATCCCTTTTATGAACGAGTTCTGAATGACTTTTTAACTTGCAGGGTTAAAACATTAAAAGTTTTTCGTTCTATTGCTGATACTAAAGTTATTCTTATTGACACTGCTCGTGGACCTCTTGTACTTAAAGTTTATGCGCCAAAGCATAAAATGATCGAACGTTTCTTAAAATCTTGCGTAAAAAAAGATTATTATGAAAATTTAATTTATCAAACCGATCGGGTACGTGGTGAAGGCATCCAATCAATTAATGACTATTATTTGCTTGCTGAACGTAAAACATTAAATTTCGCGCATTATTATATTATGCTCATTGAGTATATTGAAGGTGTCGGGTTAAATGAGTATTTGGAAATTTCTGAAGATCTGAAGAATCAATTATCAGAATCGATAAAAGAGTTGCATCAGCATGGAATGGTGTCTGGCGATCCTCATAAAGGAAATTTTATAGTATCCGAAAAAGGTTTAAGACTAATTGACCTTTCAGGTAAAAAAACAACCGCAGTTTTAAAAGCAAAAGATCGCATTGATCTTGAACGGCACTATAATATAAAAAATGAATTGAAAGACTTTGGCTATACATATCTTATATTCAAAAAGAAAATTAAAAAAGCAATCAGGGATGTAAAAGTCAAACTAGGATTGAAGAGCAAATAATAATTATGATGAAGGGTAATTAAATTGGATTTTAAACATCTTACTCAATTTAAAGATATAATTGAACTGGACAAGCGCCCCGTTAAACTTGATGAACGGGAAACGTTTAATGTCTCATGGGGTATTGATGAGAATTACCAAGTTGGGGCTGCGATTTCAATTGCTTCAATTCTTGAAAATAATAAGCAAAACAAATTTACCTTTCACATAATCGCTGATTACCTAGACAAAGAGTATATTGAATTATTATCACAATTAGCAACGAAGTATCAAACAGTAATTAAATTATATCATATTGATTCTGAGCCATTGAAGGAGCTACCTCAATCAAATATCTGGCCAGTATCTATTTATTATCGTTTGCTTTCATTTGATTATTTTTCTGCGCGATTGGATTCATTATTATATCTTGATGCTGATATCGTCTGTAAGGGGTCATTGAACGAGTTAATAGCATTAGAGTTTAAAGATGAATATGGGGCCGTGGTAATTGATGTAGATGCCATGCAAAGTAAAAGTGCTGAGCGTTTGTGTAATGAGGATTTTAACGGTAGCTATTTTAACTCTGGTGTAATGTATATTAATTTACGGGAATGGTTAAAACAAAGGCTAACGGAGAAATTCTTTGATCTATTATCAGATGAATCAATTATAAAAAAATTAAAGTACCCGGATCAAGATATTTTAAACTTGATGTTTCTACACCATGCAAAAATATTACCGAGAAAATATAATTGTATTTATACAATAAAGTCAGAATTTGAAGAAAAAAATAGTGAATATTACACCCGGTTTATTAATGATGAAACTGTCTTCATACATTATACTGGTGTAACTAAGCCATGGCATGATTGGGCGAACTACGCATCTGCAGATTATTTTCGTAATATTTATAATATATCTCCATGGAGAAATATACCTTATAAAAAAGCTGTTAAAAAACATGAGTACAAAGAAAAATATAAACACTTGCTTTACCAGAAAAAATTTCTTGATGGTGTTTTTACAGCAATTAAATATAATGTTATGAAAGGTTAATATTCGAGATGGTTGATAAAATAATATTTACAGTTACTCCTATTTTTTCAATTCCTCCTCGCGGAGCGGCCGCTGTTGAAACGTGGATGTACCAGGTTGCTCAGCGTACCAATTTCCCAAATCGTATTGTTTGTATCAAGAATCCAGGATACTCAAATTATACCTTTGTTAATGATAATTGTAGTATTCATAGGGTTGGATTCAGCCGCATATATAAGCGGTTATTTCAAAAATGGACAAGACTTGATCCTCTTCCATATTCACAGAGAATATTGAATATTGCACATGATTTTCCTATAACGAAAGAAAGTGTTATTGTAGTTCATAATAGCATGAAGCTATATTCTCAAATTCGTAAGCGAGCACCTCAGGCAAGAGTGGTTATACATATGCATAATGCATTTGAACCAAAATTGCTTGAGCAAAATGTTAAAATGATAGTGCCTAGTTTATACTTGAAAAAGTATTACCAATCTTATTTAGCAAATGCAGATATTGAGACTGTACCAAATGGAATTGATTTAGAAACCTATCAATCTACTTTTCAGCCGATCACTAGAAGCGAACTTAATATCTCCGCTGAAGAGAAAATTATTTTTTATGCTGGGCGTATCGTCCCTGACAAAGGCATATTACTGTTGATGCAATCATTCGAAAAATTGGCAGCTGCTCACAAAAATTTAAAATTAGTTGTGATTGGTGATTATACAGAAATGAGTAAAAGTGACAAAGGTGCATATCAACGCAATGTCAGGGAAATTGCAAACCGTTTGAAGGATCGTTGCATTATGTTAGGAAGCATACCGCCTGAAAAGATGCATTGTTATTACCCTCTGGCAGATTTAGTCGTCATTCCTTCCCAGTTCCAGGAACCATTTTGCATGGTGGCAATTGAAGCTATGGGGGCTGGTAAGCCTGTTTTAGTGAGTACGCGTGGGGGGATGACGGAATTTGTCAAAGAAAATACTACGGGATTCCATTTAAAAGAACCTATGACTGCAGACTCTATAAGCAGCGATATTTTAAAAACGTTAGCGAATCCTGAATTAACAGCAGTTGCAAAGCAAGGTCAGGATTTTGTGTTTGATCACTACAGTTGGGATGGCGTAACTCAAAGATTTGAAGAGGTTATTCATAATTGGTTTGAATAAATAAAAAGGCCGCATTATGCAGCCTTTTTATTTTTTACTTGTTTTTCATCGCTAATAATAAGCCGGCGTAAACGCCTAATAAATTTGGTTCAATTTGTTCTACGTTTCCACGGATAACAAAATAACCTATAAAAGATAGTAAGATTATATAATATGCATTATATGGTGAGCGGTATTTATTCTGGACGACATTTTTTATACACTCTTTTAGTATTGCACAGTATAGCATCATAAGACTTACCAGCCCTAATAAACCAGTGCCAAACCAGATGAATAGCGCAAAATTATGTGGCCCTATCGATTGTCTAAAGGTCCATTGGGGATAATCAATGACTCGTTTATTATAGACATCTTTATATGCAACGTTACCGTAACCGTAACCAATAACAGGATTTTCTAATATTAGATCGAGTGCGCTGCCTTGAGTACCATTTGCATAACGATAAGAACTATTAGTTTGTTGAAGTTTATACGTTAGCTTTGCGGTCATCTCCTTATGTGTGAAAATAACCGACAATGCAATGATGGAAACCATTACTCCTACTAATAGTAACTTCCATTGTTTAAACATCAGAATCCATATTAATCCAATGACTAACACGGAAAGCCAGGCCCCTCTGGATAAAGTTCCTAATATCAGAAAAATAAAAATAGCGCTTAGAACCGCAAAAGAAATGCGGTATTTTGCTGATTTGATAAGCCAGAGATTTAACAATGCAGGGAATAAAAAAACCATCGAGTCAGAAATGCTACGGTGTCTATAATCTGCGAATGGCATTATCCCTTGTTGATAGTCCTTATAATAGGCAATCAATTCAGAAAAACAGCGTAAGCCTAACGCACTAATAAATGAGAAGAAAACGATTTTTTCGATATCTTCTCTTTTCTCGTCTCTCAATATAACCGGTATTGCTATTGTGCATAGCAAAGTATTTTCAATGATAGCTTTGAAAATTTCCTTCATGCTAGCACCTGCATCTGGGGATTGAACAAGTGATAGCAATGCAGCAATAGTTAATATGGCAACACTACCAAAAAGAAATGTTTTAAATAATGATAGATAGTGTTTTGGCCGTTTGCAGAGATAGACGATTGTCGTTATTGTCATAAGAATAACAATAAGATGTTTATACCTTGTAATCCCACCCAAAAAATAGGTGGTAATGAATAAGAATACAAGAGCTCTGTTCCAGTACGCTATCCAGTTTTTTTTCTCGAAAGAGAAAAATAATGTTGAGGTCATCTTATCTCCGATGTCAACTTATTGATTATTATTTCAAGATTTAAATTTTGAAAAACGGTTTGAGCTGGCAAATCTGCAAGAGACATACTTGTAGAACGACACTCTACTTGATTCTTCCCATACCCACCAATTAATCCCGGATCGGTAGGTCCATAAACCGTGATATTGGGTCTATCCAGTGCCGCCGTTAAATGGCTTAACCCCGTATCCACCGACACTACAAATTTAGCCCCGGCCAGTACGCGGGCAACGCCTTCCAGACTCATCTTCGGCAATACTTCAACATAAGCAAATCCTTCCGCCAGTCGTTTCGCCCGTTCTTCCTCATGCGGCGCGCCCCACGGAAGTTTAATCCGTATTCCTGAATCAGCCAGTAAACCAATCAATTCTCGCCAGTGTTCTTCCGGCCAGTGTTTATCATCTCGGGTTGTTGCATGAAGAAATACGGCATATTCGCCAGCATCTGTAGGCAGGTTCGTCAGGAAATGCTGTGCGATAGCATAATCGCCCTGGGTTTGTGGTTTGCTATAGCCCAGACTTTTGGCAAACAGTTCGCGGGTGCGTTCTACGGCGTGCTGCTGTTTTGCAATATGATGTTTACGATTGTAAAACAGGCTGGCTAACGGTTCGCGAGCGGTTTGCCAGTCCATTCCATGCTTTACGCCATGCGCCAGACGCGTCACCAGCGCCGCGCTTTTTACCAGCCCCTGGGCGTCGATAACTGCGTCATAGTTCTTTGCTTGTAGCGCTTCACGAAACGCTTTGCGTTCAGCTTTTATGGGAGCCGAGAACCAGGCTTTACGCCAGCGACGTATTGCCACAGGAATAACTCGCTCAACGGCAGCGTGCCAGGAAGGAATCTGTGCGAACCCTTCTTCCACCACCCAGTCAAACTTAATCCCTGGGATTGCCTGCTGGGCATCAGTGAGTGCGGGCAGCGTGTGGAGAACATCGCCCATCGACGATGTTTTAACGATCAGAACCCGCATCCGTCAGGCTTCCTCTTGTAACAATAGCGCGTTGAGTTCTCCCAGTACGCGCTGGGGAGTAATGTCGATCAAGCTCTGGTGATAACCCTCCGCAGCGTCACCTTTACGCACTTTGTGATAGCCGGTAATCAGGCGGATCACGCGTGCTTTATGGGATAGCGGTGGTGTGAAGTCCGGGCTGCTTGGTCCATACAGGGCAACCAGCGGACGATTGAGCGCCGCCGCAACGTGCATCAGGCCAGAATCGTTAGTAACAATGGCTTTACAGGCTGCAATCAGGATAACCGCTTGATCAAGCTGTGTTTCTCCCGCCAGATTCCGACACCATGCCTGCTGCTCGGTATTCAAAGCGGCAAGAATCTCATTGCCCGCCTCATGATCTTTCGCCGAGCCAAACAGAACCACCTGATAACCTTCATCAATCAGCTGCTTTGCCAGCTCCGCATAGTGGTAGTGTGGCCAGCGTTTTGCCGGACCAAACTCCGCACCCGGGCAAAAACCAATCATCGGACGTTCTGATGAGAGCGAAAATTGATTACAGGTATATGATTTTTCACCTTCGCTCACCTGCAACTGCGGCCATAACAATGGTTGCGGCAGATCTTGTGCGGTACGCATAACGCCTTTGTCATAGGCCAGCGCGACATAGCGTTCCACCATTAGCGGCCAGGCTTCTTTATCGAGCACGCGTACATCGTTGAGTAAACCGTAGCGCATCTCGCCGCGCCAGCCGGTGCGATGAGGAATACCTGCGAAGAAAGGCACTAATGCGGATTTGAAGGAGTTAGGTAAGACGTAGGCGCGGTCGTAGCGCTTTTCACGCAGACTATGACCCAGTTTGCGGCGTTCGCCGATTTCCAGCGCTCCGTGACCGAGAGGCATAGGGATAGCTTCGTTAACTTCCGGCATCCGCGATAATAATGGACGGCACCATGCCGGTGCCATCACGTCGATTATCGCCTGGGGATAGCGCGCCTGGAGCGTGCGATAGAGACTTTGCGACATCATCATGTCGCCAACCCAAGACGGGCCGATCACCAGTATTTTCATGCAGAGCTCTTATGCGTCACGATTCAGCCAGGCCATGTATTCCGTTACGCCTTCGGCAACGGTTTTGAACGGTTTATCGTAACCCGCCGCGCGCAGATTCGTCAGATCTGCCTGAGTGAACGCCTGGTAGCGGCCTTTCAGTTTATCCGGGAACGGAATGTATTCGATTTGGCCTTTCTTGTGATAAGCAAGCGTAGCATCTGCTACAGCCTGGAAGGATTCCGCACGACCAGTACCGAGGTTGAAGATGCCGGAAACGCCATTTTCCAGGAACCACAGGTTTACATCTGCCACATCGCCCACATAGACGAAGTCACGTTTAAAGTTCTCGCTACCTTCGAACAGCTTCGGTGATTCACCGTTATTAAGCTGGGTGTTGAGATGGAAAGCGACGCTCGCCATGCTGCCTTTATGGCCTTCACGCGGTCCATAAACGTTGAAATAACGGAAGCCAACAATCTGTGAGTTCGCTTCAGGCAGGATTTGGCGAACATATTCATCAAACAGGAATTTTGAGTAACCGTAGACATTCAACGGTTTTTCATATTCGCGGGATTCAATAAAGTCGGAGGTGCGTCCACCGTAAGTGGCTGCGGAAGAGGCATACAGGAACGGGATTTCGCGCTCCAGACAGTAGTGCAGCAGCTCTTTGGAGTATTGATAGTTGTTATCCATCATATACTTGCCGTCCCACTCGGTGGTGGAATAGCACGCGCCTTCGTGGAAAATCGCCTCGACATCGCCGAACTCTTCGCCAGCCATAATCTGGATCAGGAAGTCTTCCTTATCCATATAGTCCGCGATATCCAGATCCACCAGGTTCACAAACTTGGTGCCGTCTTTCAGGTTGTCCACCACCAGAATATCGGTGATGCCTTTATCATTCAGGGCCTTAACGATGTTGCTGCCGATAAAGCCCGCGCCGCCGGTAACGATGATCATAACTGTAACCTTCGAATTATGGAGTCAGAGACAATCTCAGACACGAATGTCTGTAATCATACCATCACATCCGAATCCCTTCAGCCCTTTACATAGAGATGCAAGGATGCTAATTGCAACAAACTAGTTTGGGTTTTAGCCAGTCCTTCATGGCGGATGTTGGATTTGCACGTGAATAGTGCTTTAGTATCAATATTCCGATGTATGATAAATAACTGAAACATTTGAATGGATAATATACAGTATACATTCTGTTAATATTTATGATATAATTATTTTTTTATATTAATGGTCTTATTAGTAATGAAATCATCCACCACAATTATCACTGCATATTTTGACATTGGTAGAGGGGATTGGACTGCTAATAAAGGGTTCCGTGAAAAACTAGCTCGTTCAGTTGATGTTTATTTTAGTTACTTTGAGCGTCTGGCCGCACTTGAAAATGAAATGATTATTTTCACTTCTCCCGATTTGAAATCAAGGGTTGAAGCGATTCGCAACGGAAAACCAACAACGGTTATCGTTATCGATATAAAAAAGAAATTTAGATATATCAGAAGTCGTATCGAAAAAATTCAAAAAGATGAGTCGTTTACAAATAGACTTGAGCCGCGGCAATTAAAAAACCCAGAGTACTGGTCACCAGAGTATGTATTGGTATGTAACCTTAAGGCCTATTTTGTAAATAAAGCTATCAACATGGGCTTAGTGAAAACTCCTCTTGTTGCGTGGATAGATTTTGGCTATTGCCGTAAGCCAAATGTAACTCGAGGATTGAAAATTTGGGATTTCCCATTTGATGAAAATAAGATGCATCTTTTCACTATAAAAAAAGGGCTTGCTGTTACATCTCAACAACAGGCTTTTGATTTCATGATTGGCAATCATGTATATATTATTGGTGGCGCAATTGTTGGTTCACAGCATAAATGGAAAGAATTCTATAAATTAGTTCTGGAAAGTCAAAAAATAACCCTAAACAATAACATTGTGGACGATGACCAGGGCATTTTTGTCATGTGCTATTACAAACGTTCCGATCTCTTCAACCTAAACTATCTGGGGAGAGGAAAATGGTTCGATTTGTTTCGCTGCTTCAGGAGTAACACTTTAGGGGCAAAAATGCAGGCGCTGAGAATTTTCCTTTCAAGAAAATAGGTTTCCCTCCATTAGTGGGTAGCGTTTTGATACCAAATGAGATTGGAAAAATGATGCTCTGGCATCATTTTTTCTTTTTATATCAATGCAGTAAAATCACTCATCATTATGCCCAGCCAAAACTGTACAATTTTTCTACTATCTGTAGGTGTTAAGAGACATCAAGATACACGTTATTTATCCTGAATTTTGCAGAAGTGTTAACGCGTCATCTCGTCGCGTCCTATAAGTTTGGGTAATATGTGCTGGAATTTGCCCTGTCTGGAGAATCGCAATGCGTGGAGAATTTTATCAGCAGTTAACCAACGATCTGGAAACCGCACGGGCGGAAGGGTTGTTTAAAGAAGAGCGCATTATTACGTCTGCGCAGCAAGCAGATATCACTGTGGCTGATGGAAGCCACGTCATTAACTTTTGTGCCAACAACTATCTCGGACTGGCGAATCATCCGGATCTGATTGCGGCGGCAAAGGCGGGAATGGATTCTCACGGTTTCGGCATGGCTTCGGTGCGTTTTATCTGCGGCACTCAGGACAGCCATAAAGAGCTTGAACAAAAACTGGCGGCATTCCTGGGGATGGAAGATGCGATTCTCTACTCTTCCTGCTTTGATGCTAACGGTGGCCTGTTTGAAACGCTGCTGAGCGCGGAGGACGCCATTATCTCCGACGCACTGAACCACGCGTCTATTATTGATGGTGTGCGTCTGTGTAAAGCTAAACGCTATCGTTATGCCAACAACGATATGCAGGAGCTGGAAACACGTCTGAAAGAAGCGCGTGAAGCCGGTGCGCGTCATGTGCTGATTGCCACCGATGGTGTGTTCTCGATGGACGGCGTGATTGCCAACCTGAAGGGCGTTTGCGATCTGGCAGATAAATACGATGCCCTGGTGATGGTAGACGACTCCCACGCGGTCGGTTTTGTCGGTGAAAATGGTCGTGGTTCCCATGAATACTGCGATGTGATGGGGCGGGTCGATATTATCACCGGTACGCTTGGTAAAGCGTTGGGCGGGGCTTCTGGTGGTTACACCGCAGCGCGTAAAGAAGTGGTTGAGTGGCTGCGTCAGCGTTCTCGTCCTTACCTGTTCTCCAACTCACTGGCACCTGCCATTGTGGCTGCTTCCATTAAAGTGCTGGAGATGGTCGAAGCGGGCAGTGAGCTTCGTGACCGTCTGTGGGCGAACGCGCGTCAGTTCCGTGAGCAGATGTCGGCGGCGGGCTTTACCCTGGCGGGTGCCGATCACGCCATTATTCCGGTCATGCTTGGCGATGCTGTAGTGGCGCAAAAATTTGCCCGTGAACTGCAAAAAGAGGGCATTTACGTCACCGGTTTCTTCTATCCGGTCGTTCCTAAAGGTCAGGCGCGTATTCGTACCCAGATGTCTGCGGCGCATACCCCTGAGCAAATTACGCGTGCAGTAGAAGCATTCACGCGTATTGGTAAACAACTGGGCGTTATCGCCTGAGGGTGTGAGATGAAAGCGTTATCCAAACTGAAAGCGGAAGAGGGCATCTGGATGACCGACGTTCCTGTACCGGAACTCGGGCATAACGATCTGCTGATTAAAATCCGTAAAACAGCCATCTGCGGGACTGACGTTCACATCTATAACTGGGATGAGTGGTCGCAAAAAACCATCCCGGTGCCGATGGTCGTGGGCCATGAATATGTCGGTGAAGTGGTAGGTATTGGTCAGGAAGTGAAAGGCTTCAAGATTGGCGATCGCGTTTCTGGCGAAGGCCATATCACCTGCGGTCACTGTCGCAACTGTCGTGGCGGTCGTACCCATCTGTGCCGCAACACGATCGGCGTCGGTGTTAACCGTCCGGGCTGCTTCGCCGAGTATCTGGTGATTCCGGCGTTCAACGCCTTCAAAATCCCGGACAATATCTCCGACGACCTGGCTTCCATTTTTGATCCCTTCGGTAACGCCGTGCATACCGCGCTGTCGTTCGATCTGGTTGGCGAGGATGTGCTGGTCTCTGGTGCAGGTCCGATAGGTATTATGGCTGCGGCGGTGGCGAAACACGTTGGTGCACGCAATGTGGTGATCACTGATGTTAACGAATACCGCCTTGAGCTGGCACGCAAAATGGGTATCACCCGTGCGGTTAACGTCGCTAAAGAAAACCTTAATGATGTGATGACAGAACTGGGCATGACCGAAGGCTTTGATGTCGGTCTGGAAATGTCCGGTGCGCCGCCAGCGTTTCGTACCATGCTCGACACCATGAACCACGGCGGTCGTATTGCGATGCTGGGTATTCCACCGTCCGATATGTCTATCGACTGGACCAAAGTAATCTTTAAAGGCTTGTTCATTAAAGGTATTTACGGTCGTGAGATGTTTGAAACCTGGTACAAGATGGCGGCGCTGATTCAGTCTGGCCTCGATCTCTCGCCGATCATTACCCATCGTTTCTCTATCGATGATTTCCAGAAGGGCTTTGATGCCATGCGTTCGGGCCAGTCCGGGAAAGTTATTCTGAGCTGGGATTAACACGAACAAGGGCTGGTATTCCAGCCCTTTTGCCTGAGGATAATCCGTTAAATATGTAAAATCCTGTCAGTGTAATAAAGAGTTCGTAATTGCACTGATCTCTTATATAGCTGCTCTCATTATCTCTCTACCCTGAAGTGACTCTCTCACCGGTAAAAATAATATCTCACAGGCTTAATAGTTTCTTAATACAAAGCCTGTAAAACGTCAGGATAACTTCAGAGGTCGTCGGTAATTTATGATGAACAGCACCAATAAACTTAGTGTTATTATCCCGTTATATAATGCGGGCGATGATTTCCGCACTTGTATGGAATCTTTAATTACGCAAACATGGACTGCTCTGGAAATCATTATTATTAACGATGGTTCAACGGATAATTCTGTTGAAATAGCAAAGCATTACGCAGAAAACTATCCGCACGTTCGTTTGTTGCATCAGGCGAATGCTGGCGCATCGGTGGCGCGTAATCGTGGGATTGAAGTGGCAACGGGAAAATATGTCGCTTTTGTCGATGCTGACGATGAGGTCTATCCCACCATGTACGAAACGCTGATGACCATGGCGTTAGAGGATGACCTCGACGTGGCGCAGTGCAACGCTGATTGGTGTTTTCGTGAAACGGGTGAAACCTGGCAATCCATCCCCACCGATCGCCTTCGCTCAACCGGTGTATTAACCGGTCCGGACTGGCTGCGGATGGGACTTTCTTCCCGCCGTTGGACACACGTGGTCTGGATGGGGGTTTATCGCCGCGATGTTATTGTTAAAAATAACATTAAATTTATTGCCGGATTACATCATCAGGATATTGTCTGGACAACAGAATTTATGTTTAACGCGCTGCGTGCGCGATATACCGAGCAATCATTATATAAATATTATCTGCATAATACGTCAGTGAGTCGGTTGAACAGACAAGGGAACAAAAACCTTAATTATCAACGTCACTATATTAAGATTACCCGCCTGCTGGAGAAATTAAATCGAAATTATGCTGACAAAATTACGATTTATCCGGAATTTCATCAGCAAATAACTTACGAAGCATTGCGTGTTTGCCATGCGGTGCGCAAAGAGCCGGATATTCTTACCCGCCAACGGATGATTGCCGAGATATTTACTTCCGGTATGTATAAGCGCCTGATTACCAATGTCCGCAGCGTGAAGGTGGGTTACCAGGCGTTACTGTGGTCTTTCCGCTTATGGCAATGGCGCGACAAAACGCGGTCGCACCATCGCATTACGCGTAGCGCCTTTAATTTGCGCTAGCGTTAAGTTTTGCCGCTTCGGGCTGTTTGCCCCAGCCTTGCCACTGATGCTGGAAGTAAACGATCAGCGTGCTCTGGCTGATGCTTTCGCTTAATACTTCAAAGAAGCGATTAGCATAAACAGGTTCCAGCGGTTTCTTCGGTTTGCAGAGCTTCACGCCACGGAATGGATTACGCGGTGTGTCGGGCACAGTGTTTTTCGGCGGTGTAGACGTATCAACCTGCGGTTCATTCAGCAAGCTGCTGGCTTTCACCAGCGTAATGTCTGGCGGCAGGTTATAAACCATCTGTTGTAGCACGCGTACCGTTGAAGGGTGAGGATGCCCAATGGCAATGGTTGAACCGTTGCGACGTGCCAGATCAATTGCGCGATTAAATTGCACACGGATGTCCGCTTCGTTCTGCGAATCGTCGAGGAACACCTTCCGTTTGATCACCTTCACGCCAGTGCCTTGCGCGGCGCGCATCGCCTGGGTATTACCGATGGTTACGCTGTCGAGGAAGTAAAGATTGTAACGCTCCAGCGCCTGCATCACTTTCTGCATACCAAACAGGTTAGAGGTCATCTTGCTGCCCATGTGGTTGTTGATCCCCACGGCATAGGGCACGTTATTGACCGCACTACGAATAATGCGCTCAATTTCGTCGCTGCTCATCTCCGGGCGTAGCGTATTTTTCTCCAGCGGCTGTTTACTCAGTGGCGCCATCGGTAGATGAATCAACACTTCGTGACCGCTGTTATGCGCTTTGGTCGCCATCTCTCTGGCGTGCGGTGAATCGGGTAATACAGCGACGGAGATCGCGGAAGGCATCGCCAGCACCTGGTTTTCGTTGTGCGGGCGATACCCAAAATCATCAATGACGATGGCAAGTTTGCCAGCAATTACGGGGGAGGAGAGCGCCAACAGAGCGGCAAATGCAAGAACGTTACGACGAAATGGAAACAAAACTTATCTTCCCAACCACGGCTGTGGATTGACCGCCTGACCCTGGCGGCGAATTTCGAAATAGAGTGAAGGCCGACCCTGACCGCCACTGCTGCCCACCAGTGCAATTGGCTGGCCCGCGCGAACCTGCGAACCAACGCTCACCAGTGCGCTCTGATTATAGCCGTAAAGACTCATGTCGCCTTTACCATGCTCAACCACCACCACCAGACCGTAGCCTTGCAGCCAGTCAGCCAGAATCACCCGGCCGTCGGCAATCGCTTTAACTTCAGTACCTTCAGAGGCACCAATCACCATCCCTTTCCAGCGTAATTCACCCTGTAGCTGTTCGCCATAGCGATGCAGCGTCGGCCCGCGAACTGGCCAGAATGCCTGACCGCGCGGTGCGCCCAGACCACCGGTACGGGACATCAGCGATTTTTCGCTTTCGGTCGGCTTGTAGGTGGTGCCTTTGCGCGTCGCTTCTTTCTGGCGGTCGCGAACCGCCTGGGCTTCGCGCGCTTCACGTTCAGCACGCGCTTTCGCCGCAGCTTCCGCACGGGCAATGCTGTTACGCAGGCGGGATTCGTTGGCGCGCAGCTCGCTCAACTGTTGCTGACCTTGCTGGATGGAAGACTCCAGCCCTGCCAGTGTTTTCTTACGCTCGCTCAACGCCTGGGTCAGCTTCGCCTGTTGGGCGCGCTGCTCATATAAAAGCGTTTGTTGCTCGCTTTGTTTCTCTTCCAGTTCGGCACGCTGCATAGCGACTTCTTCACGCGTTTGTTTCAACTGAGCAATGGTTTCTTGTCGCGCCTGGTTGAGATAGCCGAAATAAGCCTGTAACCGCTGCCCACGCTGGCTTTCTTCACCGCTGAGAATCAGCTGAATACCGGTATGTTCACCCTGACGAAACGCGGCATCCAGTTGCGCGGCGAGGCTGCGCTCCTGGGCGGCTTTTTGCTGCTCCAGTTTGGCAATCGACGCGTTCATCTCATCAATCTGTTTATTCAGTTGATTAAGCGTGTTTTGCGTTTCGCGCAGTTTACGGGTGGCTTCAGAGATCGCTTCTTCCTGCTTTTTCAATTGTGCGAGCAGGCTTGCGCGTTGTTGTTGCTTTTGGCGTACCGCGCGCTCTTTCGCGGCGATGTCAGCCTGAATGGATTTGAGTTGGTCACGCTCATCCGCGTGGGCGGAAAAGGCGCACAACAATACGCCAGCGCTCAGAACGCTGGCGTAGATGATGGGCCTGATTGCAAACCTGCGCGGTTTCACGGCCCGTGTCATGGTATTAATCGCCTTTCCCCTCATGGGGAGGGATTATTCCACGATGAACAGCGGCTTACCAGTCATCTCTTGCGGGATTTCCATACCCATCAGCGACAACATGGTCGGCGCGATGTCAGAAAGTTTGCCGCCTTCAACCGCTTTCACGTTCTTATCACCAACGTAAATCAGCGGAACTGGCAGGTTGGTGTGTGCTGTGTGTGCCTGACCCGTTGCCGGATCGCGCATCTGTTCAGCGTTACCGTGGTCAGCGGTGATCAGCAGTTGTCCACCCACGGACTCAACCGCTTTCGCGACTTCTTCCACGCAGTGATCCAGCGCTTCAACCGCTTTAACCGCCGCTTCCATCACCCCGGTGTGACCTACCATGTCGCCGTTCGGATAGTTACAGATAATGGTGTCGTATTTGCCGCTCTTGATTGCCGCAACCAGTTTTTCGGTCAGCTCTGCGGAGCTCATTTCCGGTTGCAGATCGTAGGTAGCCACTTTCGGTGAGTTGATCAGAATGCGATCTTCGCCTTTGAACGACTCTTCTACGCCACCGTTGAAGAAGAAAGTAACGTGGGCATATTTTTCGGTTTCGGAAATACGCAGCTGAGTTTTGTCGTTTTTCGCCATCCACTCGCCGAAGGTGTTAACCAGGGAAGCGGGTGGGTAAGCCACTGCGGTTTTGATGTCGGCAGCGTATTCGGTCAGCATCACGAAATCGACGTTAACCACTTTCTTACGCGCGAAGCCGTCAAAATCGGCATTTACGAATGCACGAGTGATTTCACGTGCGCGGTCAGCACGGAAGTTCATGAAAATCAGCGCATCGCCGTCTTCCATTGCCGCGTCTGGCTGACCTTCTGCACGAATAACGGTCGCTTTCACGAATTCGTCGTTTTCGTCGCGAGCATAAGCAGCCTGCAAACCAGCAACGGCGGTATCGGCCTGGAACTCACCTTGCGCCAGAGTCAGCAGGTCATAAGCTTTTTCAACGCGATCCCAACGGTTATCGCGGTCCATCGCGTAGTAACGACCAATGATGGACGCTACGCGGCCTTTACCCAGCGCGGCAAATTTCTCTTCGAATTTTTTCAGCGAGGATTCAGCACTGCGCGGCGGAGTGTCGCGACCGTCAAGGAATGCGTGCAGGTAGATTTTTTCTGCGCCGCGTTTAGCTGCCAGTTCTACCATCGCCATGATGTGATCTTCGTGGCTGTGTACACCACCTGCGGAGAGCAGACCCATAATGTGTACTGCTTTGCCTGCGTTTTTCGCTTTATCTACCGCACCAGTCAACACCGGATTAGCAAAGAAAGTGCGATCTTTGATTTCAACGTCCAGACGAGTCAGGTCCTGATACACGATGCGGCCGGCACCCAGGTTAACGTGGCCTACTTCGGAGTTACCCATCTGACGGTCAGGCAGACCGACTTCCAGACCGGAAGCGTCGATCAGGGTATGCGGACGATTGGCCCACAGTGCATCCATTACCGGGGTTTTAGCACTAAAAATGGCGTTATCCTGCTGTTCTTCGCGATAGCCATAGCCATCCAGAATCACCAGTACCATAGGTTTTTTAGAAACCGACATTGCGACAACCTCATACTCAAGAGTCAAAATTTGCGTAATTTTACTACAGCTGAATCGATAAAATAGCCTCTGAAGATCAAAATATACGACCGCTCGCGGCAAGCAGATGCCAGATTTACGCTTTTTTTTCGTAGCGCCCCGCAAAATTGCATTCCAGTTAACGCGCTGGCTGTATTTGCCGCAACGCGCAGGTATACTCCTTTCTTGGTTTTTTAATCACTACGTCGGGAGTTGTTACCCCCCATGCAAGAAATTATGCAATTTGTTGGCCGTCATCCCATACTGAGTATCGCCTGGATCGCGTTACTGGTGGCGGTTCTTGTGACTACGTTTAAGAGCCTGACCTCGAAAGTGAAGGTGATTACTCGTGGTGAAGCTACGCGTCTGATCAACAAAGAAGACGCTGTGGTTGTGGATTTACGTCAGCGTGATGACTTCCGTAAAGGCCATATCGCAGGTTCTATCAACCTGTTGCCGAGCGAAATCAAAGCCAACAATGTTGGTGAGCTTGAGAAGCACAAAGACAAACCGGTTATCGTGGTAGATGGTTCTGGCATGCAGTGCCAGGAGCCTGCAAACGCGCTGACGAAAGCTGGTTTTGCGCAAGTATTCGTACTGAAAGAAGGCGTCGCTGGCTGGGCTGGCGAAAACTTGCCTTTGGTGCGCGGCAAATAATTTACCTGCCGTTTTTCATGATGCAGGCCGTTAGCTGCAATTAGGCCCCCAGCGACTTATTGTTATAAGCTTCTGGGGACACTCCATTTTGCTGCCGCCCTGCAACATGAAATTTCAGGGTAAAAAACAGGAGCTAATTTATGGCCAATGTTGAAATCTATACCAAAGAAACCTGCCCGTATTGCCATCGTGCAAAAGCACTGCTGAGCAGCAAGGGCGTGAGTTTTCAGGAGTTGCCGATCGATGGCAATGCCGCTAAGCGTGAAGAGATGATCAAACGCAGCGGTCGCACCACGGTTCCACAGATTTTTATTGACGCACAGCACATTGGTGGCTGTGATGACTTGTATGCATTGGATGCACGTGGTGGACTGGATCCCCTGCTGAAATAACGTGTGAACGTTGGCATTACATTGCGCAGTATTTTAAGGACAACACTTAAGGGTTTTCTACACATGTCAGAACAAAACAACACCGAAATGACTTTCCAGATCCAACGTATTTATACCAAGGATATTTCTTTCGAAGCGCCGAACGCGCCGCACGTTTTCCAGAAAGATTGGCAACCAGAAGTTAAACTTGATCTGGATACGGCATCTACTCAACTGGCAGATGACGTTTACGAAGTGGTACTGCGTGTTACCGTAACGGCCTCCCTGGGCGAAGAAACCGCGTTCCTGTGTGAAGTTCAGCAGGGCGGTATTTTCTCCATCGCGGGTATCGAAGGCACCCAGATGGCACATTGCCTGGGCGCATACTGCCCGAACATTCTGTTCCCGTATGCTCGTGAGTGCATCACCAGCATGGTATCCCGCGGTACATTCCCGCAACTGAACCTTGCGCCGGTTAACTTCGATGCGCTGTTCATGAACTATTTGCAGCAGCAGGCTGGCGAAGGTACTGAAGAACATCAGGATGCCTGATGAACCAACGTAATGCTTCAATGACTGTGATCGGTGCCGGCTCGTACGGCACCGCTCTTGCCATTACCCTGGCAAGAAATGGCCACGAGGTTGTCCTCTGGGGCCATGACCCTGAACATATCGCAACGCTTGAACGCGACCGCTGTAACGCCGCGTTTCTCCCCGATGTGCCTTTTCCCGATACGCTCCATCTTGAAAGCGATCTCGCCACTGCGCTGGCAGCCAGCCGTAATATTCTCGTCGTCGTACCCAGCCATGTCTTTGGTGAAGTGCTGCGCCAGATTAAACCGCTGATGCGTCCTGATGCGCGTCTGGTGTGGGCAACCAAAGGGCTGGAAGCAGAAACCGGACGTCTGTTACAGGACGTGGCGCGTGAGGCCTTAGGCGATCAAATTCCGCTGGCGGTTATCTCTGGCCCAACGTTTGCGAAAGAACTGGCGGCAGGTTTACCGACGGCCATTTCGCTGGCCTCGACGGACCAGACCTTTGCCGATGACCTCCAGCAATTGCTGCACTGTGGCAAAAGTTTCCGCGTTTACAGCAACCCGGATTTCATCGGTGTGCAGCTTGGCGGCGCGGTGAAAAACGTCATTGCCATTGGCGCGGGGATGTCCGACGGTATCGGTTTTGGTGCGAATGCGCGTACGGCGCTGATCACTCGTGGGCTGGCTGAGATGTCGCGTCTTGGCGCGGCGCTGGGTGCCGATCCTGCCACCTTTATGGGCATGGCGGGGCTGGGCGATCTGGTGCTTACCTGTACCGACAACCAGTCGCGTAACCGCCGTTTTGGCATGATGCTCGGTCAGGGCATGGATGTACAAAGCGCGCAGGAGAAAATTGGTCAAGTGGTGGAAGGCTACCGCAATACGAAAGAAGTCCGCGAACTGGCGCATCGCTTCGGCGTTGAAATGCCAATAACCGAGGAAATTTATCAAGTATTATATTGCGGAAAAAACGCGCGCGAGGCAGCATTGACTTTACTAGGTCGTGCACGCAAGGACGAGCGCAGCAGCCACTAAACCCAGGGAACCTTTGTTACCACTATGACCCGGCCCGCGCAGAACGGGTCGGTCATTATCTCATCGTGTGGAGTAAGCAATGTCGTGTGAAGAACTGGAAATTGTCTGGAACAATATTAAAGCTGAAGCCAGAACGCTGGCGGACTGTGAGCCAATGCTGGCCAGTTTTTACCACGCGACGCTACTCAAGCACGAAAACCTTGGCAGTGCACTGAGCTACATGCTGGCGAACAAGCTGTCATCGCCCATTATGCCGGCTATTGCTATCCGTGAAGTGGTAGAAGAAGCCTACGCCGCCGACCCGGAAATGATCGCCTCTGCGGCCTGTGATATTCAGGCGGTGCGTACCCGTGACCCGGCGGTGGATAAATACTCAACCCCGTTGCTATACCTGAAGGGTTTTCATGCTTTGCAGGCGTATCGCATCGGTCACTGGTTGTGGAATCAGGGGCGTCGCGCACTGGCTATTTTTCTGCAAAACCAGGTTTCTGTGACGTTCCAGGTTGATATTCACCCGGCAGCAAAAATTGGTCGCGGTATCATGCTCGACCACGCGACGGGCATCGTCGTTGGTGAAACGGCGGTGATTGAAAACGACGTATCGATTCTGCAATCTGTGACGCTTGGCGGTACGGGTAAATCTGGTGGCGACCGTCACCCGAAAATTCGTGAAGGTGTGATGATTGGCGCGGGCGCGAAAATTCTCGGCAATATTGAAGTTGGGCGCGGCGCGAAGATTGGCGCAGGTTCCGTGGTGCTGCAACCGGTGCCGCCGCACACTACTGCCGCTGGCGTTCCGGCACGCATTGTCGGCAAGCCGGATAGCGATAAACCGTCAATGGATATGGATCAGCATTTCAACGGCATTAACCATACGTTTGAGTATGGTGATGGGATCTGATGTCCTGTGATCGTGCCGGATGCGATGTAATCATCTATCCGGCCTACAGTAACTAATCTCTCAATACCGCTCCCGGATACCCCAACTGCCGCCAGGCTTCATACACCACGACCGACACCGCATTGGACAGGTTCATGCTGCGGCTGTCCGGCACCATTGGAATACGAATTTTTTGTTCAGCGGGCAGGGCATCAAGAATGCTCGCTGGCAGGCCGCGTGTTTCCGGGCCGAACATCAGATAATCGCCATCCTGATAGCTTACGGCGCTGTGAGCAGGCGTACCTTTCGTGGTGAGGGCAAACAGGCGCTGGGGATTTTCTGCTTCAAGGAACGCGCGATAGTCATGATGACGCGTAACGGCGGTAAACTCGTGATAGTCCAGCCCCGCGCGGCGCAGGCGCTTATCGTCCCAGGCAAATCCCATTGGTTCGATGATATGCAGACGAAAGCCGGTATTAGCGCAAAGACGGATGATGTTGCCAGTATTTGGCGGAATTTCTGGTTCGTAAAGTACGATGTTTAGCATACTGCCCCCTTAGTGCGGGGGCAGGATAGCAGATATTCGTCTAACCCTTAAGCTGCATTCCCTTTCGCCATCGGAGCCAATGCCGCCGGCAACTCTTTACCCAGCCCCTGCACCAGCGAATCTTGCGTAATTTCGCTAATCGATTTCGCGCCAGTCAGCGTCATTGCCACTTTCATCTCTTTTTCGATCAGATTTAGCAGGTTAGCTACACCCGCCTGGCCCGCTGTTGCCAGCGCATACAGGAAAGCACGACCCAGCAGTACGGTGTCGGCACCGAGCGCAATCATACGCACGACATCAAGCCCGTTACGTATTCCGCTATCTGCCAGAATGGCGATATCACCTTTCACGGCATCCGCAATAGCAGGCAGTGCACGGGCAGAAGAGAGCACACCGTCCAGCTGGCGGCCACCGTGGTTAGAAACCACAATTCCATCAGCACCAAAACGTACTGCATCGCGCGCATCTTCTGGGTCGAGGATCCCTTTGATCACCATCGGGCCATCCCAGAAATCGCGGATCCACTCAAGGTCTTTCCATGAGATGGACGGATCGAAGTTATTCCCCAGCCAGCCGATGTAATCTTCCAGTCCGGTCGGTTTGCCGAGGTAAGCCGAGATATTACCTAAATCATGCGGACGACCGTTCAGGCCCACATCCCACGCCCATTGCGGATGCGTCACCGCCTGCAAATAGCGGCGCATTGCCGCGTTCGGGCCGCTCATCCCAGAATGCGCATCACGATAACGCGCTCCCGGTGTCGGCATATCCACGGTGAAAACCAGCGTCGAACAACCCGCGGCTTTTGCTCGCTCCAGTGCGTTACGCATAAAGCCGCGATCGCGCAGCACATAAAGCTGGAACCACATCGGACGTTTGATAGCTGGAGCGACTTCTTCAATCGGGCAAACGGAAACCGTCGAGAGAGTAAACGGAATGCCATGCGCATCCGCGGCTTTGGCGGCCTGAACTTCGCCGCGTCGCGCATACATGCCACACAAACCTACCGGACCTAGCGCCACCGGCATCGACAATTTCTCATTAAACAGCGTCGTTTCCAGGCTTAAGTCAGACATGTTTTTCAGAATACGCTGGCGCAGCGCCACTTCTGACAAATCTTCCACGTTGCGGCGTAGGGTGTATTCAGAATATGCCCCCCCATCCATATAGTGGAACAGGAACGGCGGCAGAATGCGTTGCGCTGCGGCGCGATAATCGCTGGCTGCGGAAATAATCATGCGTTTTTCTCCCTCGAATGCTCATTATGGTCACCAGGCAGGCGGGTAATGCGTGCATGGCGAGCCTGATCTTCATCGAATCGTTTCATGGTGGTGTGAACAAAGCTAAGGTGCGCCATCATTGCTTTACGCGCCCCGTCAGCATCACCGACAAAAATGGCGTCAATGACCGCCTGATGTTGTTCGGTCAGCTGAGAAAAAACCGGGGGTACCAGGTACATCCGCTGGCGGCTATGCTTCACAGAGGATTGCAGGACATCGAAGAAACCACGCATGGTTTGCAGCAACACAATGTTATGTGAAGCTTCGGCAATCGCCAGATGAAAACGAACGTCCGCTTGTGAGGCGAGATCCGGGTCTTCACTTAGCGTTGCTTCAAAGCAAAGCTGAATCTTTTCTTTTTCGCCAGGTGTGGCGCGCATTGCTGCATGCCATGCGGTGCTGGCTTCAATGGCGTAGCGGGCTTCCAGAATATCGAAACTGTAATCCGGATCATCGGCCATCAGCGTTTTCAGCGGCTGGACGATGTTTTGCTCCGACCATGTGTCATGACGCCAGCGAATAAACGTCCCGCCGCCACGTCGACTGAGCAGCACACCTTCGCTTACCAGTTTCGCCAGCGCCTCGCGCAGTGAATTTCTCGACACGCCGAGTTGCATCGCCAGTTGACGTTCAGCGGGCAACTTCATGCCCGCTTCCAGGTTTTTTTCATCAATCAGCGCCCGCACACGATCGGCAACCTCGTCTGACAGGCGTCTGGGTAAAACAATCATTAAGGAATCATCCACGTTAAGACATAGGCCTGAAGCGTGGTGATCACGCCCACCATACAGGTGAAGATCAGGCTGTGTTTGACAGTAAAGCGGAACAAATCAGACTCTTTGCCCACCAGGCCTACCGCCGCACAGGCGATAGCGATAGATTGCGGAGAGATCATTTTGCCGGTGACACCACCGGTGGTGTTGGCAGCAACCAGCAACAGGTCAGAAACGCCAATTTGTTGTGCGGCGGTAGCCTGCAAAGCGGCAAACAAAGCATTAGATGACGTATCCGACCCGGTCAGGAATACCCCAAGCCAGCCGAGGAACGGCGAGAAGAAGGTGAATGCATGACCGGTGTGCGCCAGTGCCAGCGCCAGTGTTGATGACAGTCCGGAATAGTTCGAGATAAAGGCGAACGCCAGCACCATGCCGATGGAGTAGATAGGCAGAGCCAGTTCTTTCAGCGTGCTGCCGAAGGTGCTGATAGCGTCAGATGGTTTCATCTTCAGCCAGACAATCGAGAGCAGGGCAGCAAACAGAATGGCGGTGCCAGTGGCAGAGAACCAGTCAAACTTAAACACGGCGGCATACGCTGTCGCTTCGCTGACCACTGGCGGCATACGGGCAACCAGTTTATCGAGGTACGGCACCGGAATGTTGATCACCCACTCATACAGCGCACCGCCTGAAGTGAACAGGGCTTTAAACGGCGGGATACTCCACAGCGTTACGGTGGCGGTCAGGAACAGGAACGGTGTCCAGGCGCGCAGCACCTGACCTGCCGTGTAACCTGTGTGAGCCAGCGTCATATCAACCTGTGACGCCCCTAAGTCACCGAAGCGGAATACGCGCACTGGTTGCCAGCGTTTGAGGAACAGTGTCAGACAGAGCAGCGATACCAGCGAAGAGATAATGTCTGGCAGTTCCGGCCCAATAAAGTTAGAGCTGAGGTATTGAGCGATGGCAAACGACCCGCCCGCAACCACGACCGCAGGCCAGGTTTCTTTGATACCGCGCCAGCCGTCCATAATCGCCATGATCCAGAACAGCACGATAATGGTCATAAACGGCAGCTGACGCCCCACCATCTGACCAATCTCAAAGCTGTCGATGCCTGTTACCTGCCCGGCGACCAGAATCGGAATACCCATCGCACCAAATGCCACTGGCGCGGTGTTAACAATCAGGCACAGCCCGGCGGCGTACAGCGGTTTAAAGCCCAGGCCGACCAGCAATGCGGCGGTAATTGCTACCGGTGCGCCAAAGCCTGCGGCTCCTTCAAGGAAAGCGCCGAAACAGAAACCGACGATCAGCATTTGCAGGCGCTGGTCAGGGGTTATCGAAAGAATAGACGAGCGGATGATGTCAAACTGCCCGGTTTTCACCGAGATCTTATAGACGAACACCGCTGCAATAATGATCCACGCGATGGGCCACAACCCGTAGAAGAAGCCATAAACCACCGAGGCCAGCGCGTTAGCGACCGGCATTTTATAGAACAGCAAAGCCACGGCAAGGGCGATTGCCACCGTCCATGAGGCGGCGACGTATCCTTTCAGTTTGAGCTTAATCAGCGCAAAGAAGAAAAACAGGATGGGAAGCGATGCTATCAGGCTGGAAAGCCAGATATTCCCGGCGGGATCGTAGTTTTGTTGCCAGAGATTCATTGCAGGTCTCCTGCAGTCCACACACGCCGTGTAATGAGTCTGTTGCCCATCTCTTTGTCACACGTTGTGTAAAAGTGGTACTGCCAATTGTGTTGTGTAGGGGTAATGACAATGAATGGTTAACTAAATGTTATGTGTTGGCAACATTGATGTGAGTTTTAATTGGGGAATTGTGAACCAGAGGTCAGATAAGCGAAGAATTGGTAGGGCCAATCCTGGGAGAGAGGTAATGAAGAAAAGGGCAATTCCCATCAGAGAATTGCCCTTAGATTGTTGACCCGGAGTGCCTTATCTTGCCGGATGCGGCGTGAACGCCTTATCCGACCTACAGGAATGTGCTGAATCACCCCGTAGGCCTGATAAGCGTAGCGCATCAGGCAATGTGGCGTTTACCCATTCGTTAATGGATCATTACCACTGAATACCGGCACCGAGTGCGGCGGAGTATTCACCCTGGCTATTGGTACTACCTTGTAATTTGTAGACCCAACGACCATTGGCGCTCACCATCGACACACCTAAAGCAACAGCCGATTCACCGTTGTAAGTACCGCCACCAATAGAGGCCATGCTGGCACCCGGCGTGTAAGCCTGCGGCAGACCGGTCATCGCCATTGCAGAAGCGATACCACCGCTCAACTTGCTTTCGGTTTTGGACAGTTTGTTATCCATCTCAACCATGCGCTGATCGGTGTATTGCTTCGTTTCCTGCACGCTTTGCTTCAGTTGCGCATAGTTCACTGCGTCGTTGTTGTTGACGCCAGCGGAGACGTTGCTGATGCGAGTCGTACCGCCGTTACCACCACCGAGAGTGATGTTGCTGTAGTCGATAGAGCCATCAGCTTTGGTGTCGTAGCGAACGCCGCCTGCTTCAGAAGACTTCAGTTGTGAAACGTTAACCGCATCGGTGGCATTAACACCGGCAGCAACGTTGGTGATACGGCGCTGGTTGGTAGAAGAACCCACAGAGATCGTATTTTCTTCGTCTGCTACGGAACCCGTGCCCAGCGCGACGCTGTTGTCAGCGGCAGCAATGGAACCAGAACCAATCGCAACACTGTCTTTACCCTGCGCGTTGGCATCTGCGCCATCGGTGTTGGTCTTGAAGTACTTAGTGCTACCGGTGGTTACGATATCGCCAATGCCGTTTTCGATATTGGTCACGCGAGTATCCAGATTAGTGACCTGAGTGTTCAGGTTAGTAATGCTCTGGGTATTCTGGGAAACCTGCGCGTCCGTTACTTTCAACTGACCCACGTTGACCGCATCAGTATCCGCCGAACCTGCTGCGACGTTGGTGATCTGACGTTGACCGTCTTCACTGCCGACAGAGAACTCACCCACAGAGTTCTGCGGTGCGTCCATGTTGTAGGCAGTGTAGTTGGTCTGCGCACCACGGGTAGTCTGAGAACCATTACCCATTGCAATGCTGTCGGCATGATTTGCGCGTGCGTTAGAACCGATAGCAATACCGTTGATCGCATCAGCCAGAACCAGCGTGTTCAGGCCGATACCAATACCCGCATTACCATTAACGATGGTTTTCGCGCCCATTGCCAGCGAGTCTTCACCGACTGCCAGTGAGTCTTCAGCCGTTGAGTTAGCGTGGAAGTATTTAGTCGGCGTGGTAGCGACTGCACCAATGGCATTTTGCAGCTGGCGAACCGTAACGGCGTCATGGGCTTCGGAACCATCGGCGACGTTGATGATTTGACGGTATTTACCGTCATCACCAATTGACAATGCACCGAGCAACTCACCGTCAGTGGTGTCATAACCGATAACTACGCCATTTTCCGTTACACTGGTGTTACGAGAACCTTTAACAATCACGCGACTGGAAACGGAGCTGCTACCCAAGGCAATGCCGGTATCAACGGAGCTGCTGCTACCTTGACCAATGGCCACGCTGCTATCACCTTCGGCAACAGAGTTATAACCCACAGCCGTAGCACCAATACCTGAGGCGCTGGCATCGTTGAACGCTAAGCCGTTGTCGTTGGTACGTACATAGTTAATACCCGCACCGTTTTCCTCGATGTAGGTTTCGCTGGTGTTACCGGCAAGCTGGTTAATCATTTGGCTATTTTGCGTAACCAGAATATTGGTTGCGTTTAACTGGGAACCGTTAACAGCATCGGTACTGGTTGTGGAGAGATCACCTGCCGCAACGTTGGTAATTTTGCTGGCATTGCCATCATGGCTGGCGTTGTAGGCACCTGCGTCTTCATCCCACAGCAGCGCGTTATCATCGAGCGCATCCAGGGCTTCACCTACGCTGTGGTAATCTTCATTAGCGATAGAGTAAGTCGGTGCAGTCATGGTGCCGTCAGCGTTAACTTCTGCGTCACCACCCAGGGCATCAGCAATGTACTTGCTCGTGTCATAGAGTTGCGAGCCATTTACAGCATCGCTGCTGGTAGAGGAAATTGTACCGTCTGCAACGTTAGTAATAATGCTATTGGTACCACCGTGTTTGGCGCTGAATTTGTTCGCTGTAGAATCCCACAGCAGGGCATCACTGATTGAGGTGCTGAATGATGAGTTAATCGCGTTAAGGGCATCACCTACGTTGTTGTACGTTTTCGAACCGATAGTATAGGTCGGAGCTATGAGAACACCCGCATTGTTGATATCAGCACCACCGCCAAGGTATGACGTAAATGAATCCGCTACGCCATAAAGTTGTGAGCCATTAATGGCATCAGTGCTGTTAGAAGATATCTTGCCAGCCAGTAAGTTGGTGATCTTGCTGGTAGCTTCGGTACCGTGCGCGGCGCTGAATGCGCCAGCCGCTTTGTTCCACAGCAGAGAATCGTCCTTAAGGTCGCCAACGGAATCCGTCAGGTTGGTGATGTTGGTGGTGTTAGTGGCGATGTTGGTGGTGTTGGTCGTCACGTTGTCGTTGGTGGTTTTGAGCTGAGAGCCGTTAACGGCGTCAGTGCTGCTGGCAGTCAGGTTGCCAGCGGTGACGTTAGTGATTTTGCTGGTGGCTTCGGTGCCGTGCGCGGCACTGAATGCTGTGCCGTTCCACAACAGAGCATCCTGCTGCAGGTCATACAACTGAGAGCCGTTAACCGCATCTTTACTGGCTGCTGAAATCGTACCGTTCGCCACATCAGTGATTACGCTGGTCGTTGAGCTACCATGAACGGCGCTGTATTTGCCTTTGATTTGGTCCCATTGCAGGGTGTTTTCATCAAGTACAGTGAGCGCACTGCCAACGTTATTTTTGTTACCATTTTTTAAATTGTAGGTTGGTGCGTTAACTGTACCGTCGTCAGGGTTTACCGATGAGCCTCCTCCAAGCCTTTTGGCTATTGAGTCGCTGATGGCATAAAGCTGTGAGCCATTAATGGCGTCGTGGCTGTCAGCCTTGATCGCGCCATTTTTTACATTAACGATCTTGCGTTGTAATGAGCTACTGCCGACAGAAACGGAATTGTCTTGATCCGCAATGGAATCTGCACCTAGCGCGACAGAGTTAATACCATTGGCATTGGTATTACTACCAAGCGCAAGACTATTATCGCCAGTGACAACACTGGTCTTGCCCAGGGCAATCGAGTTTAAGCCGCTCGACAGGCTAGCATTACCCAGAGCGATAGCATCAGTGCCATTAGCCTTGTTGCCCTGACCAATAGCAATTGCGTTATCTGCCAGAGACTGGCTGCCATTACCCAACGCGATAGTATTGACTTTATCGGCAATGCTCCCGGAGCCCATCGCGATGCTATTCACCCCTTTTGCATGCGCGTTATTGCCAATAGCCGTCGCATTTTCAGCAGCTTCGCTCTCTGCACCCATAGCAATCGCGTTTGCTGCGCTGGCGACGGATAGTCTGCCTAAAGCAAGGCTGTCTGTGCCGTTAGCTTTGCTACTTGCTCCCAGCGCCATAGAATATTCTTCTGACGCACTGGCAGAGTCACCGAGGGCGATGCTCATAATTTTTGTAGCTTTAGCTGCATTACCCAACGCAGTGGCTTTTGTACCTGCAGCACTGCTGTTGCTTCCCACTGCAGTGGCATTTTGACCAGCTGCATTTGAGCTATCTCCTTGAGCGATCGAATAACCACCTCCCGAATTCGCATATCGCCCGAGCGCCATCGAATACTCCCCCACAGAATTTGAGGATGCTCCCATAGCGATACTTCGTTGACCTGTTGAGACGGCATTAACCCCGAACGCCATTGAAGAATCACCTATTGCACTAGTCAGTGCGCCGATGGCAGAAGACCATGTTCCCAGGGCTTTTGCTTTATAACCCACTGCAGTACTGGCACCATTACCATCTGTAAAGGCATTTGCCTCTGAATTCTGGCCTAAAGCAACCCAGCCAGATCCTGTTCCGACAGATGTACCAGGTTCATTACCTGCTGCTAGCGCTCCAAAAGACGACAACAGCCCACCCGCAACCAGCGCAGAAATTAACAGCTTACTGCGCCCGCTCTTTTTGCCACGGCTCTTCGCCGTTTCGCTGGCGACGTTGTAACTGCCTGTCGCCGGATTCCAGATAACTTTAAATATTTTATTCATTATTGATGCTCTCTATTCCTTGATATAAGCGCAGAAGCTGCATTTATTTTTTGTTTTTTCGCTGCCGGGTTTCAGCAGGTTGAACAGTGTCGAACTGGAGATTAGCCATATTGATGGACAACTTCAGATACTTCAGGTTATTAGGCGAGACGCCTTTTAATGTCAGATTAATGTCTTGCCATTGACCAGGCATTAATTGCAGAGTGGAATTCAGGGTGGTGTTGAATAGTAATTGTTGCCATTTCGCCAGAGCTTTGGCATCGGTGGGTTTCTCATTCCCCCATGTCGCATGAAAGCCAATATTTGATACGGGAACGCTTAATAAGTTAACCAGCGAAATACGAATGACACTGCCATTTTCAACCGCATCAATAGCCAGCACCCGGCCTGCCAAACCGACCGAGCCGTTATTTAAAATGAAGTATTGGGTTTGTAGCGGGTTAAATTCGGTGAAGACAAATTCGTCCTGTTTTTCTTTGACTGTCTTTACAATGCTGGCAAGTATTCTGGTGCTGTTTGTGATATTATTTTGTTGTTTTTCAAACAGTTCTGCTTTATTTTTATATTGTTCTTGTTGTTTCTCAAGCTCCTCTATTTTACTTTTTTGCAACTCTTGCTGTTTGGCAAGATCATCGATCAGACTCGCTTTTTCAATATAATCACAGCCTGTTAATGTACCTAGTGAAAATATTGTTAACACGTTTAAAAGTGTTTTCATGCTCATAGGATGAATTCCTTTTCATAACCCCAATATGTTGATAATTACGCCATATTCATTCTTCTGATGAATGTTTTTTATATATGTATTCGCAATAAAACTTATAAGAGATTTATTGAAATAATTGGTATTACGGACGTTTTATTAAATGACAACTGATTTCAGTTTGTAGCGAATGTTATGAGTCGCGCGAATTTTAATGAGCGGTATCAATCAATGTCAAATGTTTAGTGTCTTAGGCTGGGGAGCGCAGGGAGATTTTATATTCATATAAATGATGTGTTGTGATGAAATTTGCTGTGTTTATGGGGAAAGATAAATAATCATGCATCATAATTCGATTATTTATTTTTATGATTTATATATCACTTGTTGTTGCGCAACAAATTTTCAGATTTTAGCCTGCAAAAATACCTCAAACTCGAGGGGAAACTGAAACAGTTTACGGTAAGAAAGACATCGTATTTAATGAGTGGCACAGGCTCCTGCATGTGCCAGCAGGAGCGAGTAAATCGTGAGTGGCAGTAGTTACAGCGACGAGAAAGGAACTTAAAACGCAGTCTTTGAGAACCCTGTCATCTCTTGCAGGCCCATTTCACGGCCCAGCGCGGTCATTGGGTGCACAACCACCAGTCCGCGAACACTTTTTTTCAGTTTGCCCATATCAGCCTGCTCTTTTTTGGTGATTGCACGCTGGAACGGCATCTTCATCAGTTTCTGCGCTTCTTTGCTGAGTTTCTGGCTGTGAACTTCGCGCAGGCGAGCAATTTCTGCTTCCAGCGTGGCTTTCTCTTTTTCCAGTTCGGCATATTTGTCTGCGGCTTCAACCAGCGATAGATCGGCCTGCTGGTGACGGATGGCGTCCAGACGATCGCTGAGACGTTTGATTTCGTTTTTTTCGACTTCTTTCATGTGATGACTTCTGATAGAGATAAATTTATAGCCTCTAGTATGCGCGACCAGGTGCTTTGTTCACAACTGATGGCATTGTAATAGTTCCGGATTGTAACCATTAATGCGTTAAAAAATCACCCAATACATTGATTAGTTAAGAAATTTAAAGAAAAAAGATAGTCAACAGAAGCAGGTGATTATTGAGGATTGAGCACGTTTTCCTTAATGTCATTTATACCGGGATCTAAACTAAAATTGGCGGCCGCGCATTCCCGGCGCGGGGTAATACGGAGATATCATCATGGGCAAATTAGGTGAAAACGTTCCGCTTCTTATCGATAAAGCCGTAGATTTCATGGCATCCAGCCAGGCGTTCCGGGAGTATCTGAAAAAACTACCTCCCCGTAACGCGATTCCGTCCGGAATACCTGATGAAAGCGTGCCGTTATATCTACAACGTCTGGAGTATTATCGTCAGCTTTATCGTCCGAAACAGGTAGAGGAGAAGTAAGCGAAAGTACTTACTTTTGAAAGGCTTTTTTTAAGCTGATTTTGGAAATCAGCTCTGTCAGTGAAAGGACCATTGTTGATCGTACAGCCTGTTGGTAACGCTGAATTTGCATTGCATACAAACTGGAGTCTGCAGGTTCAAACTGTGGCGGCGGTGGTAACGCCGCCACGCAATGCAGTTCACCAAAGGGTCCAAGGATTTCGTCGTCGGTAAAAGCGTACTCGTTGCCGTCGTGATTTAGCTCTTCACGCAATGCCATCAGCAGTTCCGCATCTTCGTATTCCTGGCGGTTAATGACGCCCAACCCGTAAATGAGTTTTAAACGCACAGAAAGATCGCCCAGCGGACCATCGCCGTCGAGTAACGGTTCTACAGCATACTTCACCGCGTAATCGTCTTTGCGGAATACCTGAAGCACCAGAAGATTTACCGCCTCGGTCAAAAGCTCGACGGCGGTGATCAGAAAGCTTCGCACGGTTTTGCCAGCATTCAGACGCTCAAGCACACGGTTTTCAAAGGCCTGGGTTTGTTCCATTGTTGCCTGCATATCTGACAATCTGTTATTCGGGCGCAGGGTATCCTGCGCCTGGTCCACCATTATTGCATTGCTTTATAAGCGGTTACCGCCTCGGATACAACCTCGCTGTTGGCATCAAGACCGGAAATCTGTGCCAGCGCGGCTTGTGGGCCTTTGTCGGCAATCAGCGCTGCCAGTTCCTGAGCCTGCGGATCATCTTCACTGCGGAAGTGCATTGCAGCGGCAATACCTTCAATCAGGTTTTTATGTGGCAGACCATATTCCAGGGTTCCGAGCAGTGGCTTGATCAGACGGTCGCCAGCACTCAGTTTACGCAGCGGCTGACGGCCTACGCGTTCTACATCATCTTTCAGGTACGGGTTCTCGAAACGACCAAGGATTTTCTGGATGTATGCCGCATGCTTGTCAGCGTCAAAGCCGTAGCGCTTGATCAATACTGCACCACTTTCTTCCATTGCCCCTTTTACCACCGCGCGGATTTTCTCGTCGAGAATTGCGTCACGAATGGTCTGATGACCCGCCAGTTTTCCGAGGTACGCGGTTATAGCATGACCTGTATTCAGGGTGAAGAGTTTACGTTCGACAAATGCCATCAGATTGTCGGTTAATTCCATGCCAGGGATGTTTGGCAGCGTGCCTTTGAACTGGGTTTTATCGACAATCCATTCGCTGAAGGTTTCTACCGTCACTTCCAGCGGATCGTTAGTTGCCGAAGCCGAAGGCGGTACGATGCGGTCAACGGCGGAATCAACAAAGCCAACGTGTTCTTCTACCCACGCTTTGGCGTCTTCGGGCAGGGCGTTCATCACATGGCCTTTCAACTGAGAGGTGCCGCGGACCATGTTTTCACAGGCGATGATGTTCAGTGGGGATTCATTACCTTGTTCTTTACGTTTCACCAGCCCTTTGGCGATGGCCGGAGCAATACGTTCCAGCACGACCGGGCCAACGGCGGTAGTGACTAAATCAACCTGAGCAATCAGATCAACGACATCATCACCAATGCTGCTGACGGCATCGACGCCAGAAACGGTATCTACCTGCTCGGTTTCACCAACCACATGAACCTGATAGCTATGACGGGCATTCAGGGCATCAAGCACCACCTGATTTACATCGGCAAACGTCAGTTGGATACCTGCGTCTGCCAGCAGTTTACCGATAAAGCCACGACCGATATTACCTGCGCCAAAATGTAATGCTTTCATAGTATTAACCTTCATCAATGTTTTTACCCGAGAGGGCTGGGGTGAGGCTTTTCCTTCACCCAAACCCTCTCCGTGAGGAGAGGGGCTTTTTGCCGGATGCGGCGTAAACGCCTTATCCGGCCTACGTGTTTGGCACTGACCTGTAGGCCTGATAAGACGCGTCAGCGTCGCATCAGGCATTGTGCACCGACTGCCGGATGCGGCGTAAACACCTTATCCGACCGACAAAACAAATTGTGCTTTATGTTGTAGGCCTGATAAGCGAAGCGCATCAGGCAATTAGCCCCACCTTCTTCATGCGGAGAGGGTGGGAATGGATTACTTACGACCTGCCAGCAATTCCAGCACTTCATCCACGCTGGTGGTGTGTGCCAGACGCTCGATGACGGACTCATCATCCAGTGCATTGGTCAGGCTGGTGATCACCTGAATGTGCTCGTTGTTACGGGCAGCAATCCCAATCACCAGACGGGCAATGTCATCTTCTTCTTCACCGAAGCGCACGCCTTCCGGGTACTGGCAGAACACCACGCCCGTTTTCAGTACGCGATCTTTCGCTTCAACCGTACCGTGTGGCACCGCGATAGACTCACCCAGATAAGTCGGGGTCAGTTTTTCACGATCCAACATCGCCTGAACGTATTCCGGCTCAACGTAACCGCCTTTCACCAGCTGCTCGCCAGCAAAACGAATCGCTTCTTCTTTGGTGGCCGCTTTGCGACCGAGGAAGATGTTCTCCGCGCCCAGTTTGAACAGATTAGCACTGGAATCGTCAAAGCTGTCTTTCAGACTGTCTTTCACTTTCACTTCGTTTTCAGTATGGCGCTGGGCAGCAACCAGACGTTCGGTCAGGCTGGTGTACAGGCCGCTGTCGAGGAAGTTGGTCAGCGAAATATGCTGTGCCTGCGGAACCTGGCGCATAGCGCGTTCGGTCAGGTCACGGTGAGTGATGACCAGGTCCACATCTGGCGGCAGGTTGTTGATCGCGCTGTTAGTGACCGAAATCTGCGACAGACCTGCATCCTGAATTTTCTTACGCAGCACGCCTGCACCCATCGCACTGGAACCCATACCGGCATCACAGGCAACGATGATTTTACGGACGTGGCTCAGGTCGTTAGTCACATCGCCCGCAGACAGCGGAGATGCGCCTTTAGACTCAGCTTTCATTTCCTGAACGCGACGTGCAGCAGCTTCGATATCATCTTCTTCTTTCACTTTGCTGGTTTTCAGCAGAATGGCAGAGACAACGAAGGAGACTGCCATCGCCGCACACACACCCGCGATGTTAGCGAAGTAAGCACCTTTTGGCGTCATCGCCAGTACAGCAAGGATAGAACCCGGAGATGCCGGAGAAACCAGACCACCGCCCAGGATAGTCAGCGTGAACACGCCAGTCATACCGCCGAGGATAACGGCCAGAATCAGACGCGGATTCATCAGCACATACGGGAAGTAGATTTCGTGGATACCCCCCAGGAAGTGGATGATTGCCGCACCGCCCGCAGACTGTTTAGCGCTACCACGACCAAAGAACATGTACGCCAGCAGCACGCCCATACCCGGACCTGGGTTAGCTTCAATCAGGAAGAAGATGGATTTACCCAGTTCATGGGACTGCTGAATACCCAGCGGCGAGAAGATACCGTGGTTAATGGCGTTGTTGAGGAACAGGATTTTCGCCGGTTCAACAAAGATAGACGCCAGCGGCAGCATGTCATGGACAACCATGAAGTTAACGCCCGCCGCCAGCATTTTAGACAGGGCTTCAACAACCGGGCCAATGCCGAGAAATGCCAGAATAGCGAGGATCATCCCGATGATGCCTGCGGAGAAGTTATTCACCAGCATTTCAAAACCGGATTTGATCTTACCGTCTACCCAGCGGTCGAAGTGCTTAATGCACCAGCCGCCCAGCGGACCTGCAATCATAGAGCCGAGGAACATCGGCATATCTGCGCCGACGATAACGCCCATGGTGGTAATGGCACCGACTACGCCGCCACGTTCGCCGCCAACCAGCTTACCACCGGTATAACCGATCAGCAGCGGCAGGAGATAAGTGATCATCGGCCCGACCAGCTTCGCCAGCGTTTCGTTCGGTAACCACCCTGTTGGAATAAATAACGCGGTGATGATACCCCACGCGATAAACGCGCCGATATTTGGCATCACCATGTTGCTGAGGAAACGACCAAAGCTTTGCACTTTGATCTTAATATCGGATGACATAAAAACACCCCTTCTTATGTTTGCTGTCGCGCAGGCTGGAAGCCCGAGGTTTTTTGTTAATGTGGCGGCAGAGGTAGCCGGACCTTGTAGATACTGCGAAATCTGGCACTGAATCGGTTAACTGTCCAGTCGGCGGCCTTTTGTGTGATATCAGTCACATAAATGTAGGGGGTAGAGAGGTAATTGACGTGATGCTGATCACAAAATGCTTGTGTAAAAAAGCAACAGGGCGGCGATTTTCGCTAAAAATGGCATTTAAATGTGAGTTATGTCACATTTTTGTTTTGATGGTTTGTTGAATCTTTGTGATCTTAATCACAAGATATTTTCTTACGGCGTTCACCTGATGTGATCTACAGCATGTTATGCCTTCGTCATGAAATCGTTATGTAACTAAGCAACTCATCACCTCTTAAAATTATTCTTTGGTGTTATGGCGAGAATCGCGAACCCGGATTATTGTCAAAATATCAGCCTGACTCCCTTCTGGCTGCCAGCCAAAAAACAACACTGATAAACGTGAATCCGAGGCAGATATGTTTCTAAACTATTTCGCGTTGGGAGTGCTGATCTTCGTCTTTCTGGTGATTTTTTATGGAATCATCGCGATACATGACATCCCTTATCTGATTGCCAAAAAGCGCAACCATCCCCATGCCGACGCTATTCATACGGCGGGCTGGGTGAGCCTGTTTACTCTGCATGTTATCTGGCCGTTTTTGTGGATCTGGGCGACGCTCTATCAACCGGAGCGCGGCTGGGGCATGCAGTCACATGTTGCGCCGCAAGGCGACGTGCCAGACCCGGAAATCGCCGCACTTTCTGACCGGATTTCCCGGCTGGAGCACCAACTCGCCGCCGAGAAAAAGACTGACTATTCCACGTTTCCGGAGATCTAATTATGGATCTATTGATTGTTTTAACTTACGTGGCGCTGGCGTGGGCGGTCTTTAAAATCTTCCGCATTCCGGTGAATCAGTGGACGCTGGCGACGGCGGCGCTGGGAGGCGTGTTTCTGGTGAGTGGTTTGATCTTGTTGATGAACTACAACCACCCTTACACTTTTACCGCGCAAAAGGCAGTGATAGCGATCCCCATCACGCCACAGGTGACGGGAATTGTTACTGAAGTCACCGACAAAAATAATCAGCTTATTCAGAAGGGCGAGGTGCTTTTTAAGCTCGACCCGGTTCGTTACCAGGCGCGAGTTGACAGGCTTCAGGCAGACCTGATGACGGCGACGCATAATATAAAGACGCTGCGCGCGCAACTCACTGAAGCGCAGGCCAACACCACCCAGGTTTCAGCGGAGCGCGACCGTCTGTTTAAAAATTATCAACGTTATCTGAAAGGCAGCCAGGCGGCGGTGAATCCGTTCTCGGAACGTGACATCGACGATGCGCGGCAAAATTTCCTCGCGCAGGATGCGCTGGTGAAAGGCTCGGTGGCGGAGCAGGCGCAGATCCAGAGCCAGCTCGACAGTATGGTTAACGGCGAGCAATCGCAGATTGTGAGCTTAAGAGCGCAACTTACTGAAGCAAAATATAACCTTGAGCAGACCGTCATTCGCGCACCGAGCAATGGCTACGTCACTCAGGTACTGATCCGCCCAGGTACATACGCCGCTGCCTTGCCGCTGCGTCCGGTGATGGTCTTCATCCCCGAGCAAAAACGGCAAATTGTCGCCCAATTTCGGCAAAACTCGCTGTTACGTCTGAAACCCGGCGATGATGCGGAAGTGGTGTTTAACGCGCTACCTGGGCAGGTGTTTCACGGCAAACTGACCAGTATTTTACCTGTCGTGCCAGGCGGTTCTTATCAGGCGCAGGGGGTATTGCAATCATTAACGGTCGTGCCCGGCACGGACGGTGTGCTGGGAACCATTGAACTGGACCCTAACGCTGATATCGATGCCTTACCCGACGGCATCTACGCCCAGGTGGCAGTTTACTCCGACCATTTCAGTCATGTTTCGGTGATGCGGAAAGTGCTGCTAAGAATGACCAGTTGGATGCATTATCTTTATTTGGATCATTGAGACTTGTATCACCTGTGTTTTGCGCGAGCCTGAGCCATACTGATATTTTTCCTCGCACAAAGGACTCGGCATGAAACTCGTCGGTAGCTACACCAGCCCGTTTGTACGCAAACTTTCTATTCTGTTGTTAGAAAAGGGCATAACGTTCGAATTTATTAATGAACTGCCCTATAACGCGGACAACGGCGTGGCGCAATTTAACCCGTTAGGAAAAGTGCCGGTGCTGGTGACCGAAGAGGGCGAATGCTGGTTTGATTCGCCGATCATTGCTGAATATATTGAATTAATGAATGTCGCTCCGGCGATGTTGCCGCGTGATCCGCTGGAGTCGTTGCGGGTGCGCAAAATTGAGGCGCTGGCGGATGGCATTATGGATGCCGGGCTGGTATCGGTGCGTGAACAGGCGCGTCCGGCGGCGCAGCAGTCTGAAGATGAATTGTTACGTCAGCGTGAGAAAATCAACCGCAGTCTGGATGTGCTGGAAGGATATCTGGTCGATGGCACGCTCAAAACCGATACGGTCAATCTGGCGACTATCGCCATTGCCTGTGCCGTCGGATATCTCAATTTCCGCCGCGTTGCGCCAGGCTGGTGTGTCGACCGCCCACACTTAGTCAAACTGGTCGAAAACCTGTTTAGCCGCGAAAGTTTTGCTCGCACCGAACCGCCAAAGGCTTGATGCGCGATATGTCCTCCTGACCCATCTCACGTTACAATCCGTGGTTATGTTAAACGCCCTTCTCCGTGTGAGAGGGCCTTGATCAGCCAGGTTTCCTATGACAACCGAAACGCGTTCCCTCTATAGTCAACTTCCGGCTATTGATCGCTTATTGCGCGATAGCTCCTTCCTTTCTTTGCGTGATACTTATGGTCACACCCGCGTGGTGGAATTGCTGCGTCAGATGCTTGACGAAGCGCGAGAAGTGATTCGTGACAGCCAGACGCTGCCCGCGTGGTGTGAAAACTGGGCGCAAGAAGTCGATGCCCGGTTGACGAAAGAGGCGCAAAGCGCGCTGCGTCCGGTGATCAACCTGACGGGAACCGTGCTGCATACCAACCTTGGGCGAGCTTTACAGGCGGAAGCCGCGGTGGAAGCCGTTACGAAGGCTATGCGTTCGCCAGTGACCCTCGAGTACGATCTGGACGACGCCGGACGCGGACATCGCGATCGGGCGCTGGCGCAGCTGCTGTGCCGTATTACGGGGGCGGAAGATGCCTGTATCGTTAATAACAATGCGGCGGCGGTGTTATTGATGTTGGCGGCCACTGCCAGCGGGAAAGAGGTGGTGATTTCTCGCGGCGAACTGGTGGAGATTGGCGGCGCGTTTCGTATTCCCGATGTTATGCGTCAGGCAGGATGCACCCTACACGAAGTAGGGACCACCAACCGCACGCACGCGAATGATTATCGTCAGGCGGTGAATGAAAATACCGCACTGTTGATGAAAGTACATACCAGTAACTACAGCATTCAGGGGTTCACCAAAGCGATAGATGAAGCGGAACTGGTGGCGCTCGGCAAAGAACTGGATGTTCCAGTGGTGACTGATTTAGGCAGTGGCTCGCTGGTCGATCTTAGCCAGTACGGTTTGCCGAAAGAGCCAATGCCGCAGGAGTTGATTGCGGCGGGCGTCAGTCTGGTGAGCTTCTCCGGCGACAAGCTGTTAGGCGGGCCGCAGGCAGGAATTATTGTTGGTAAAAAAGAAATGATCGCCCGCCTGCAAAGCCACCCGCTGAAGCGTGCATTACGCGCGGATAAAATGACCCTCGCGGCGCTGGAAGCCACGTTGCGTCTTTATTTACACCCTGAAGCTCTGAGTGAAAAATTACCGACCCTGCGCCTGCTTACCCGCAGCGCAGAGGTCATTCAAATCCAGGCACAACGTTTACAGGCTCTCCTTGCCGCACATTACGGCGCGGAGTTTGCGGTACAGGTTATGCCATGTCTTTCGCAGATCGGCAGTGGTTCGCTGCCGGTTGATCGCCTGCCGAGCGCGGCATTAACGTTTACCCCCCATGATGGACGCGGTAGCCACCTTGAGTCATTAGCCGCCCGCTGGCGTGAATTGCCAGTGCCGGTGATTGGTCGTATTTATGACGGACGATTGTGGCTGGATTTACGCTGCCTTGAAGATGAGCAACGGTTTTTGGAGATGTTGTTGAAATGATTATTGCGACTGCCGGACACGTTGACCACGGCAAAACAACCTTGTTGCAGGCGATTACGGGCGTAAATGCCGACCGTCTGCCGGAAGAAAAAAAGCGCGGCATGACCATCGATCTCGGCTATGCCTACTGGCCGCAGCCGGATGGTCGCGTGCCTGGTTTTATCGACGTACCCGGTCATGAAAAGTTTCTTTCCAACATGCTGGCGGGCGTTGGTGGTATCGATCACGCGCTGTTGGTGGTGGCGTGCGATGACGGTGTGATGGCACAGACCCGTGAGCATCTGGCGATTTTGCAGCTGACCGGTAACCCGATGCTGACAGTGGCGCTGACCAAAGCCGATCGCGTGGACGAAGCGCGTGTTGATGAGGTTGAACGCCAGGTAAAGGAGGTGCTGCGGGAATACGGTTTTGCTGAGGCAAAACTGTTTATCACCGCAGCAACCGAAGGTCGGGGAATTGATGCCCTGCGCGAGCATCTGCTTCAGTTACCAGAACGTGAACACGCCAGCCAACATAGTTTCCGCCTCGCGATCGACCGCGCATTTACCGTAAAAGGTGCCGGGCTGGTCGTCACCGGTACGGCGTTAAGCGGGGAAGTGAAAGTAGGCGATTCACTCTGGCTGACTGGTGTAAATAAACCGATGCGCGTGCGTGCGCTGCATGCGCAAAATCAGCCAACAGAAACTGCCCATGCCGGGCAGCGTATCGCGCTTAACATCGCGGGTGATGCGGAAAAAGAGCAGATTAACCGTGGCGACTGGCTGCTTGCCGATGTGCCGCCGGAGCCGTTCACACGGGTGATCGTCGAGCTTCAAACCCATACACCGCTGACCCAGTGGCAGCCGCTGCATATTCACCACGCCGCCAGCCACGTTACGGGACGCGTTTCGCTGCTGGAAGATAACCTTGCCGAGCTGGTGTTCGACACGCCGCTGTGGCTGGCGGATAACGATCGCTTAGTGCTGCGCGATATCTCGGCCCGCAACACGCTGGCGGGGGCGCGTGTGGTGATGCTTAACCCGCCGCGTCGCGGTAAGCGTAAGCCGGAATATCTGCAATGGCTGGCGTCTCTTGCACGGGCGCAGAGCGATGCCGATGCGTTATCTGTTCATCTGGAACGCGGCGCGGTTAACCTTGCGGATTTCGCCTGGGCACGGCAGCTCAACGGCGAAGGGATGCGCGAACTGCTGCAACAGCCTGGCTATATTCAGGCTGGTTACAGCTTGTTGAATGCGCCAGTTGCCGCCCGCTGGCAGCGGAAAATTCTCGACACATTAGCGACTTATCATGAGCAACATCGCGATGAACCTGGTCCTGGGCGCGAACGTCTGCGACGTATGGCGTTGCCAATGGAAGATGAAGCGCTGGTACTGTTGCTGATTGAAAAGATGCGCGAAAGCGGCGACATCCACAGCCATCACGGCTGGCTGCATCTGCCGGATCATAAAGCGGGCTTCAGCGAAGAGCAGCAGGCCATCTGGCAAAAAGCAGAGCCGCTGTTTGGTGACGAGCCATGGTGGGTGCGTGACCTGGCAAAAGAGACGGGAACCGACGAGCAGGCAATGCGCCTGACGCTACGCCAGGCGGCCCAACAGGGGATAATTACTGCGATCGTCAAAGATCGTTATTACCGTAACGATCGGATTGTCGAATTTGCCAATATGATCCGCGATCTCGATCAGGAATGTGGTTCAACCTGCGCGGCGGATTTCCGCGATCGCTTAGGCGTAGGCCGCAAGCTGGCAATTCAGATTCTGGAATATTTTGACCGCATTGGCTTTACGCGTCGTCGTGGAAATGATCATTTATTGCGCGACGCATTATTATTTCCGGAAAAATAAGGAAATGATTAATTCATAATAAATATGAATTAATACAAAATTTCTTATTAATGTTAAGAAGGCACGTTATTTGATGAATGTAACGTGCTTTTTATTAAAAATATTTTAATAAACGGTAATATTGATCATATTTTCAAATGAAAATTCTCAGTAAGCTGCCCGCCCTTTTTTACACTTTCAGGAGTGTGTTATGGCAGCTTCAACCTTTTTTATTCCTTCCGTGAATGTTATTGGTGCTGATTCATTGAATGATGCAATGAATATGATGGCAGATTATGGATTTACCCGTACCTTAATTGTCACCGACAATATGTTAACGAAATTGGGTATGGCGGGTGATGTGCAAAAAGCACTGGAAGAACGCAATATTTTTAGCGTTATTTATGATGGCACCCAACCTAATCCCACCACGGAAAACGTCGCTGCAGGTTTGAAATTACTTAAAGAAAATAATTGCGATAGCGTGATTTCCTTAGGCGGTGGTTCTCCACACGACTGCGCAAAAGGTATTGCGCTGGTTGCAGCCAACGGCGGTGACATCCGCGATTATGAAGGCGTTGACCGCTCTGCAAAACCGCAGCTGCCGATGATCGCCATCAACACCACGGCGGGTACGGCCTCTGAAATGACCCGTTTTTGCATCATCACTGACGAAGCGCGTCACATCAAAATGGCGATTGTGGATAAACATGTCACTCCGCTGCTTTCTGTCAATGACTCCTCTCTGATGATCGGTATGCCGAAGTCACTGACCGCCGCAACGGGTATGGATGCCTTAACGCACGCTATCGAAGCGTATGTTTCTATTGCCGCCACGCCGATCACTGACGCTTGTGCACTGAAAGCCGTGACCATGATTGCCGAAAACCTGCCGTTAGCCGTTGAAGATGGCAGTAATGCGAAAGCGCGTGAAGCAATGGCTTATGCCCAGTTCCTCGCCGGTATGGCGTTCAATAATGCTTCTCTGGGTTATGTTCATGCGATGGCGCACCAGCTGGGCGGTTTCTACAACCTGCCACACGGTGTATGTAACGCCGTTTTGCTGCCGCATGTTCAGGTATTCAACAGCAAAGTCGCCGCTGCACGTCTGCGTGATTGTGCCGCTGCAATGGGCGTGAACGTGACAGGTAAAAACGACGCGGAAGGTGCTGAAGCCTGCATTAACGCCATCCGTGAACTGGCGAAGAAAGTGGATATCCCGGCAGGCCTACGCGACCTGAACGTGAAAGAAGAAGATTTCGCGGTTCTGGCGACTAATGCCCTGAAAGATGCCTGCGGCTTTACTAACCCGATCCAGGCAACTCACGAAGAAATTGTGGCGATTTATCGCGCAGCGATGTAATCATCATTCCCACAACGGCTGGCGAGTTGTCAGCCGCTTTTTCAACTATCTCAAAACTTGCTTTTTTTGAGATAGTTTCTCTTTCCTGCTATACACTATCTCAATATTGCGCTTTTTTGAGATAAGCACATGGCTATCAAATCACCTCCCGGACTTATTCCTTTATCACACTTATCGGGTGAGGAACTCCTGGCCCACCTGCGCTTTAACCGGGTTACCGATGAAAAAGGACGTTATCTGCCTTTTGATGAGTTGCAGTACCGCATCAAAAAAGGAGAAAACGTCGATGTGGCGTGGACGCTTACCCGTCTGGCGCGCAACGCGGCGATCCAACGAATTAATTATTGCAATGAAGCGGGTGAACAGGCCGGATTCAACATTACCCCGGTGATTGCAGAAGCGTGCGAGCTTGTCGACAAACGTGCTACCGCGCTGGCGCTGAAAGATCAGACTGAACGGTTACGCGGGGCCGGAGCCGAGTTAAGCCAGTTACGCCTGGAAGAGCCGATCACCAGCTCCCAGCTGGAAGGTGCGAATACTACAACGCTGGTGGCGAGAAAAATGCTGGAAACAGGGCGGTCGCCACGCACTGAAGACGAGCATATGATTGCGGGAAATGCCCGGCTGATGGCGGAAATTCCGCACTTACTCGCAGAACCGCTGACACCTGCGCTTATTCGCCAGTTACATGCCATTGGTATGGGTGGAATCAATGACGCGAAATATCGTCCGGGAGAATTTCGTGAAACAGATGATGTTGTGATCGCCGACTATGATGGCAATATAGTGCATCAACCGCCCGCTGCGGCATTGTTACCGGAACGGCTGGAAAAAGTTTGCCAGTGGTTAAACAGCCATGAAGGGTATATTCATCCGTTGGTCCGTGCCTGCATTCTGCATTTTATGCTGGCCCATGAACATCCGTTTCGGGATGGCAACGGGCGCACCAGTCGGGCGCTGTTTTACTGGTATATGCTGAAATCGGGCTACGATGTCTTTAAATATATTTCCATCAGCCGTTTGCTTCATGCTGCACCGGTCAAATATGCCGCCAGCTACCAGTACACTGAATCAGATGGTATGGATCTGACTTATTTCCTTGAATATCAGGCGGGTGTCATTAAACGTGCTCTGCAAAACTGGCAGCAGCATATTGATGAAATTACACAACGAAGCGCAAAACTCGATAGTGTGCTGTTTAGCTCTGGTGTGCTTAAACGCCTGAATCCGCGCCAGGTAACGCTCCTGAATGTGATGCTCGCCAATCCGGGGAAAGAGTACACAGTTGCTGAAATTAGCGCGAGCTTGGGCGTCTCTGATAATACGGCTCGAGCTGATTTACGGACAATTGTTAAAGAAGGATTCGCGCAAGAGAAAAGAATTAATAACCAGCAAGCAGTGTACGTCGCACACTACCCGCTGTAGCTTTTGCCCGTAAATTCGTGATAGCCGTCGTAAAGCTGTTACCGACTGGCGAAGATTTCGCCAGTCACGTCTACCCTTGTTATACCTCACACCGCAAGGAGACGATCATGACCAATAATCCCCCTTCAGCACAGATTAAGCCCGGCGAGTATGGTTTCCCCCTCAAATTAAAAGCCCGCTACGACAACTTTATCGGCGGCGAGTGGGTAGCCCCTGCCGACGGCGAGTATTACCAGAACCTGACGCCGGTGACCGGGCAGCTGCTGTGCGAAGTGGCGTCTTCGGGCAAACGAGACATCGATCTGGCGCTGGATGCTGCGCACAAAGTGAAAGATAAATGGGCGCACACCTCGGTGCAGGATCGTGCGGCGATTCTGTTTAAGATTGCCGATCGAATGGAACAAAACCTTGAACTTTTAGCGACGGCAGAAACCTGGGATAACGGCAAACCCATTCGCGAAACCAGTGCTGCCGACGTGCCGCTGGCGATTGATCATTTTCGCTATTTCGCCTCGTGTATTCGGGCGCAGGAAGGTGGGATCAGTGAAGTGGATAGCGAAACTGTGGCTTATCACTTCCACGAACCGTTAGGCGTGGTGGGGCAGATTATTCCGTGGAACTTCCCGCTGCTGATGGCGAGCTGGAAAATGGCTCCCGCGCTGGCGGCGGGCAACTGTGTGGTGCTGAAACCCGCACGTCTTACTCCGCTTTCTGTACTGCTGCTAATGGAAATCGTCGGTGATTTACTGCCGCCAGGGGTGGTGAACGTGGTCAACGGCGCAGGTGGGGAAATTGGCGAATATCTGGCGACCTCGAAACGCATCGCCAAAGTGGCGTTTACCGGCTCAACGGAAGTGGGCCAACAAATTATGCAATACGCCACGCAAAACATTATTCCGGTGACGCTGGAGCTGGGCGGCAAATCGCCAAATATCTTCTTTGCTGATGTGATGGATGAAGAAGATGCCTTTTTCGATAAAGCGCTGGAAGGCTTTGCACTGTTTGCCTTTAACCAGGGCGAAGTTTGCACCTGTCCAAGCCGTGCTTTAGTGCAGGAGTCTATCTACGAACGCTTTATGGAACGCGCCATCCGCCGTGTCGAAAGCATTCGCAGCGGTAACCCGCTCGACAGCGTGACGCAAATGGGCGCGCAGGTTTCTCACGGGCAACTGGAAACCATCCTCAACTACATTGATATCGGTAAAAAAGAGGGCGCTGATGTGCTCACCGGCGGGCGACGCAAGCTGCTGGAAGGCGAACTGAAAGACGGCTACTACCTCGAACCGACGATTTTGTTTGGTCAGAACAATATGCGCGTGTTCCAGGAGGAGATTTTTGGCCCGGTGCTGGCGGTAACCACCTTCAAAACGATGGAAGAAGCGCTGGAGCTGGCGAACGATACGCAATATGGTCTGGGCGCGGGCGTCTGGAGCCGCAACGGTAATCTGGCCTATAAGATGGGGCGCGGCATTCAGGCAGGGCGCGTATGGACCAACTGTTATCACGCTTACCCGGCACATGCGGCGTTTGGCGGCTACAAACAATCAGGCATTGGCCGTGAAACCCACAAAATGATGCTTGAGCATTACCAGCAAACCAAGTGCCTGCTGGTGAGCTACTCGGATAAACCGTTGGGGCTGTTCTGATGTAAGAAGCTGGTCGCATCGGATATTCATTGCCTGATGCGACGCTTTCGCGTCTTATCATGCCTACATAGCTCATGCAATATATTGAATTTGCATGCTTTTGTAGGTCGGATAAAGCGTTCACGCCGCATCAGGCAATGTGCACCATGCGTTGGATGCGGCGCGAGCGCCTTATCCTACCTACGGATGGCACTGGTTTCCTCATTCACCCAGATCCGCATTTCGCCTTCATCCCGGTTGGCCCAGCTAAACCACGGGATAAACGTCAGAATTTGCGGCTGGCGTTTGGCTGGCGCGCTGTCGTAATGCCACAGCGGTTGCTGCTCTGGATTGCTCTGTTCATACCGGTAACCCGGTGCCTGGATTAAGATCTTATGGCGGAACAATCCATTACCTTCAAATGTCGTAAATGGCGCATCGGCGGGCAGCCACAGATTATGCAGTGACTCGCCGTTGTCGGCCTGTTCCAGACAATACACCAGCGGGCCGCGCTGAATCGCCACTTTTCCGGCGACGTGACGCACCAGCGGGTTACCGTAAACGCGACGTACCGGCATTGGCAAAGTCAGATTCAGCGTGTCGCCCTCCTGCCATTCACGGGTAATGTGCAAATACCCTTTACGAATATCCTGCTCGACCTCTTCCCCATTCAATATGATCTGCGGCTGTATGCACCAGTCCGGTAGACGTAAAGCCAGCGTATGACGCACCGGCTGGGGTGATTCAACCGCAATCGTCACCTGTTCCTGCCACGGATAGTTTCCGCTAACCCGCAGGCGCAGCGTGCCATTTTCTACCGGCACCTCCATGCTGTTTCCTGCGTAGATGTTGATATACAACGCATCTTCACGCGGCGTGTAGAGATAATGACCAATCGAGGTTAGCACGCGGGCGATATTTGGCGGACAACAAGCGCAGCCAAACCAACGCTGGCGGATCGGCTTAACGTGATCGTAGATATGGTTGAATTTCAGCGATTTTGGATGTACTTCTAGCGGATTCACATAGAAGAAATGTTTGCCATCCAGCGCCATGCCGCCGAGCACGGTGTTGTACAGTGCGCGCTCCATCACATCGGCATATTGACTGTCGCCTTCCATTTCCAGCATTCGTCGGGCAAACATCATCAGGCCGATGGAGGCGCAACTTTCAGCGTATACCGTGTCATTCGGCAGATCGTAATCGCTGCTGAACGCTTCACCGCTGCTCTGTGAGCCAATGCCGCCGGTAATATATAACTGACGCTGGGCCATATTGTTCCACAGCCGCAGGCAGTCCTGACGCTTGCTTTCATCGTGACTTAAACGCGCGAGATGCGCGACGCCGGTCATCAGGTAGACAAAACGTACCGCGTGACCAATGGCGGTTTGCTGCTGTGCGATGGGCAAATGTGCCTGGCTGTAGGCTTTGTCTTTCACCATCCACGCCGGGCCGTAGGTGTGCCAGTGCGAGGTCTGCCCGCGCTTTTCATATTCCTGGTCGTAATAGTGCGGTTGCGCACCACGCTGTTCGACAAAATAGTTCGTCAGCGCCAGGTAGCGCGGCTCTTCGGTCACTTCATACAGGCGCATTAGTGCCAGTTCAATTTCCGGGTGACCAGGATAACCATGTAACTTACTTTCATCTGGACCAAATACGCTGTCGATATGATCGGTCAGACGGCAAACCACTTCCAGCAAGCGCCGCTTGCCCGTAGCCTGGAAGAAGGCGACTCCGGCTTCAATCAGATGACCGGCGCAGTAAAGTTCATGACACTCCGCCAGATTGCTCCAGCGTTCTTCGGGCGCTTTTACCGTAAAGTAAGTATTGAGATAGCCATCTTCGCACTGGGCGGAAGCGATCAGTTCAATCACCTCGTCGGCGGTTTTTTCCAGTTCGGCGTCCGGCTTCTGGCACAGCGACCAGGCTACCGCTTCCAGCCATTTGGCGACGTCGCTGTCCTGAAACACCATCCCGTAAAATTCACCCTCCTGAAGTCCGGCGGCAATGCGAAAGTTTTCAATCGCATGGCTGGGTTCCGCTTCTGGGATACGATCGTTCAAGGCATCCCACTGATAAGGAATCACCACGTCGCGGACCAGTTGTTGGTACTGACCGAGGAACGGATCGCTGACCGTCAGTTTATGCAGATCGACTTCCGAAATGTTCATCTTGTGCTCCTTAAGGCTGTACATGACGCTGACGCAGGTCGCTAGCAATGCGTGACATCATAGGGTTATTGAGTTTGCAAAAGCGGATCGCCATCGCCAGCAGCAGGTGGAACAGCGCAGGCAGCAATGTTTCCATCGCCGCGATCCCGCCAAGCGAACTGGCGGTCTGGTTTTCCACGCCTGGCTGGTAGGCGACAAAAATAAACAGCAGGCTGATGATCCCGGCGCTGGAGGCCCAGGCCAGCTTGATGAAAAACAGATTGAAGGCGAAGTTCATGCCGGAAGAACGTACGCGGGTTTTCCACTCGCCGTAGTCATCGGCAAAGGCCATCAATGAGAAGTGCAGTGGCAATGTGAAGCCAAGAATCACGCCATTACCGAGGATCACCACCAGCCACAGCGTTTGATAAGCCGGGCCAGAAGGCAGGAACCACATCAACACCGCCAGCGCAGCGAGGAGCAGGTTGGTGTAGTAGTAAATTTTGACGGTATCGAAACGCCGCGTTAATGGGCTGACAATCACCGAGCCGATAATGGAGGCGAAGGTGACCATGGTGAAGAACAGCGACGTGTAGCCCGTACTGCCTTGTAAGACGTAGGTAATGAAGTACATATACCCACCGCCGCGAATATTAAAGACGTTAATCAGCAGGAAAGACATGACCAGCATCAGCAGCAGTTGGTCGTTGTTCCGCAGCCCGGCAAGATGTTCGCGCAGGGTAAATTTCCCCATTGTGGAGAGTGGCACCCGTTCACGAACCCAGAAGAAACAGCACAGGAACATCACCACGGCAATGGCGCACAATACGCCGACGCCAAGTTGATAGCCGCGTGCAGCGTTGCCCTGACCGAAGAGATCTACCATCCACGGTAAGCCTACCGAAACCAGAAATCCCGCTACGCCGCAGAGAACGAATCGCCAGGACTGGCAGGAGATCACTTCATTGTGGCGGGTGGTCATGGTGTTGATCAGCGCGCAGTACGGTACGTTGATGGCTGTATAACCGACTGAAAGGAGCAGGTAAGTACCGAACGCCCAGGCGATTTTTACTCCCATGCTGGCATCTGGCACGGTGAATGTCAGGATGCCGATAATGCCGATGGGAATGGCAATCCATAACTGCCACGGACGAAAGCGCCCCCAGCGACTTTGCGTCCGGTCGGCAATGACGCCCATCACCGGGTCGGAGATGGCATCAAACACGCGTAGCGCAATAAACAGCGTGCCAACCAGCGCCGGAGTTAAGCCAAAAACGTCGGTGTAGAAAAAGGTGAGAAAGTTCATGATCAGGCAAGTTATTACGGTGCCGCCTGCGTCACCCAGGCCGTAGCCTATTTTTTCCCGTACAGATAACGCATCGTCAATTTTACCTTTAGCGATATCAGCGGTGGTAATCGGTGTAGAGGTCATAGATATTCCTCGTGAATAGGGAGCAATTTTTAGTTTTATTGCAATGACCTGATTAATTCTGCCGTGAACGGGAATATCAACAAGGCGAGAAAAGAGTAAAAAAAGGTGACGATTCCGACCTGAATTTAAAAGTGTGAAATGGATCAGGTGAAATTAATGTTTTTGATTAATAATCAAAAGGTAATGTGTTTAATCATTAATGAATAAGCGGGAAATTACATATCAATGCTCGAATTATCCATGACGTTACCGATTAAAGTGCAAAATGGTGGATTATTTATTTCCCGTGGCGTAGGGAGGCATCCTGCAAGGCGGCTGGAGTCATGGGAAATTATCTTCGTCGAAAAAGGTCGATTAACGATTCAGGAAGATGAACGGATATTTCTGGTCGATGCGGGAGAGAGTTTATTACTCTGGCCGAACCGACAGCATGTTGGGGTGGAGGATTTTCCCGCCGATCTCAAATTTTACTGGCTGCATTTTGAGGTTAAAGCGCCGGACAACGATCCGCGCTGGCTCACTCATCTTAGCGTGCCGCAACAAACTAAGGTTGCCGATCCGCAGGTGCTGGTGGCCTTGTTTCGCCAGTTCTTAAGCGAACAGGAAAAGCATCAACGCACTCCGGCGCTGGAGTTTATTGTGCTGCTGATTTTGCAGCAGCTCACCCGTGACGCGCGTCTTGATGAACAGGCCGATGGTGCAGGCACCACCCTTGCCTGGAAAGCGCAGAAACTGATTCGCACGCAATATCATCGCCCGCTTTCCACGGCGCTTTTAGCCCGCGAGCTGTACTGCAATGTCGATTATCTTGGGCGCGTCTATCGGCGGGTGTTTCATCTGACGTTAACAGAAGCAATCCACCGCCAGCGGGTGCGCGAAGCCGAAAAGCTGTTAATTAGCGAAGCGCGATCGCTCACGGAAGTGGCGGCGTTGTGCGGGTTTAATGACGTCGGCTATTTCCGGCAGATTTTTCGCAAACACACCGGCTTAACGCCAGCAGCGTGGAAGCGGCGTTACAGCAAGGAACATATCAATTCGTAGTGCCGGGGCGATGAAGCCCCGGCGTGAGGGATTACTGCCCGTAATAGGCATTGGCCCCATGCTTACGCAGGTAGTGCTTATCCAGCAGTTCGTTTTGCATCGCAGGGAGCTGTGGCGCAAGCTGGCGCGAGAACAGACCCATATAGGCGCACTCTTCCAGTACCACGGCGTTATGCACCGCATCGGCGGCATTTTTTCCCCAGGCGAACGGGCCGTGAGAATGCACCAGTACCGCCGGGATTTGTGCCGGGTTCAACCCACGCTCTTCGAAGGTTTTAATGATCACTTCGCCGGTCTGGTATTCATACTCACCGTTGATCTCTTCTGCGGTCATCAGGCGCGTGCAGGGGATGGCTCCGTAAAAATAATCGGCGTGAGTAGTGCCCCAGGCGGGGAGATCAAGTCCGGCCTGCGACCAGATGGTGGCGTGGCGCGAGTGGGTATGCACTATGCCGCCAATCTCCGCAAAGCGACGGTAAAGCGCCAGATGCGTTGGCGTGTCGGAAGAGGGCTTTTTGCTGCCTTCCACCACCTTGCCGCTGGCTATCTCAACCACCACCATATCGTCGGCGGTCATTACCTCATACTCAACGCCGGAAGGCTTAATCACCATCCATTGCCGCGTTTCGTCTATCGCGCTGACATTGCCCCAGGTGAACGTCACCAGATGATGAACGGGAAGCGCCAGGTTTGCCGCCAGCACGTCAGCTTTCAGTTGCTCTAACATATAAATCCGGCCTCCTGCATACGCGCTTCAATCCAGCGCCGCGCCTGAATAATCTCCAACACCGGCTCTTTGGCTTTTTCGGTCCACATCTCAATCAGGAAAGAACCGCGATAGTTCAGCTCATGCAGCGTTTTGAAGATGCCAACAAAATCGACACAGCCTTCGCCAAACGGCACATCGCGGAACTGTCCGGGGCTATGTTCGGTAACGGGTTGAGTGTCTTTCAGGTGGATGGCGGCGATACGGTCGATGCCCAGTTTCAGTTCGGCGGGAACATCATTGCCCCAGGCGCTGAGGTTGCCTACGTCCGGGTAAACGGTGAACCACGGTGACGCAAGCATTTCGTCCCACTTTTTCCATTTGCTGATAGAGTTCATAAACGCGGTGTCCATAATCTCCACCGCCAGCATGACTTGTGATGCCGCTGCCTGTTCAACCGCCCACGCCAGCCCTTCAGCAAACCGTTGCTGGGTGCCTTCGTCATGATCTTCGTAATAGACGTCGTAACCTGCCAGTTGAATAGTACGAATGCCGAGATCGCGCGCCAGGCGAATCGCTTTACTCATAATCTCCCGCGCCCGCTGGCGCACGGCGTCGTCCCGGCTACCAAAAGGAAAACGACGATGTGCGGACAGGCACATTGACGGAATAGCAACACCCGTTTCGAGCATCGCAGTGACCAGCGAAGCACGTTGTGCGGCGCTCCAGTCAAGACGTGACAACCGTTCGTCGGTTTCATCCACCGACATTTCGACAAAATCAAAACCACAGCTTTTTGCCAGCACCAGCCGCTCCGGCCAGGAGAGATCTTTCGCCAGCGCTTTTTCATAAATACCTAACGGATGATTACGCACGCTTGCCTCCCCAGATGGAGTCGATTTGCGCATGAAAATCAGCGGCCACTTGCGCCGGATTTGCTGCGCCTGCCAGCGACCGTCCGGCAATAAACGCTTTCACGCGGATCTCTTTAAACAGCGGCAGGTCAGCAGGGGTAATCCCGCCGGTAATGGAAAGCTCAAGGCCGATATCGGAAAGCGCCTTCATGCGTGCCAGATCGGCCTCGCCCCACTGTTGCCCGCTGGCCTGCGCGTCACGACCACGATGATAAATCGCCTGTCGTACACCAATACGATGCCAGTCACGGGCATCGTCCAGCGTCCAGTTGCCGAATAGCTCGATCTGAATTTCACCGCCGCAGTTCTGTGCCATCGCGTGGCCTTTTTCCACCGTGGCGAGCGGCGCGGCGCAGATGATGGTCATCCAGTTAGCGCCTGCGCCAAATGCCTGTTGCGCGAGCGTTTCACCCGCGTCGGCGACCTTCCAGTCGGCAACGATGATTTTGTCCGGGCACTGTTCGCGCAAGGCTTTCACTGCGCCAAGCCCTTCGTTTAAACAGAGAATGGTGCCTGCTTCGACAATATCGACGCTGTCTTTTAACAGCGTCACGTCGCGCTGCGCGGCTTCAAGTGATGAGTGGTCGAGGGCCAGTTGCAGAAGTGGTCGACTCATAATGTGTGCTCCTTGATGCGGGCGTGATAACCCTGAAGTGCGGCAATGAGATGTTGATAGCGTTGGTATTTTTGTTGGTAAAGCTGATGGGCGGCCATATCCGGCAGCAGGGTGCGTACCGGGTGCTGTAAGTCACGTTGGGCTTCGCTGAAATCGCGATAAACCCTGGTACCGACGCGGGCGGCAAGTGCCGCACCAAAGCAGCCGGTTTCTTCCACCTGCGGCAGCTCGATACGCAGACCGCTGACGTCAGCCAGCATTTGCATCCAGACATCGGAGTGCGCCGGGCCGCCAGTGACGCGCAGGGTGTGCACATCAGTAAAACGTTCGCGCATCCGGTTGAGATGGGTCATATGGCTGAACACCACCCCTTCATAGATGGCCTGTAAGAGGTGTGCACGGGTGTGAATGGCCTGCATCCCGTAGAAACCGCTGGTCATTTCGAGTCCGGCGTTGCTGCCGTACAGGAACGGCAGGAAAAAGAGAGCGCCACCGGCTTTCGGCAAACTGGCTACGGCCTGATTAATCTCAGCAAATGAGATTTCTCCCCACTGTGCGGTAAACCATTCGAGATTGCCGGAAGAGGTGGGGCTGGCTTCGTGAACGATAAATTGACCATCGTTAACGTAGCGACCATAGACATACGGATGCGCTTCACCGTCACGTAAACCGTGGGTTATGCCGCTGGTCACCGCCCAGGTCCCCATCACCGCATTGAGGGTGAATTCGTCTTCGAGCCCGGCGCAGAGTGCGGTGGAAACCACATCAAACAGGCCGCCGACAACGGGGGTACCCGCTTTCAGACCGGTCAGTACGGCTGTCTGAGCGGTGATTTCCCCGCAGATTTCGGCAGATCCGACAACAGGCGGCAGGGCGTGATTGATTTCAGCGATCCCCAGCCAGTCGGTTAGGCACGGGTCATATTCCCCGCGACTCATGTTGTAGAGATTGGACTCAGAAATATTGCTCTCTTCGCAACCTTTGACGCCGGTTAAACACCAGCGCAGGTAGTCGTGCGTCATCATCACGCAGCCAATTTGCGCGTAGCGTTCTGGTTCGTGCTCTTTCAGCCAGCGTAACAGCGACACCGGATGCCCGGTCCATAAGGTTTGTCGGGTCAGCGGATAGAGTTTTTCCGGGATGCCATCTTCCTGCCAGCGACGAACGATTTCCATCGCCCGGCGATCCGAGGACAAAATGGCGTTACCGAGCGGTTTGTCGTTTTTATCAAGTAGAAATAAGCCCTTTCCCTGCGCGGAGATGCCGATACCGACAATTTGTTCCCCGCTGACGCCAGAATGGGTAAGCAGGGAGCGAATGACAGCAGTGCAACATTGCCACAGTTCTGCCATGTCGCGCTCTGCCCAGCCTGGCTGTGGACTTAATGCGCACAGCGGCAGGCGCTGCACGCCCGCCTCCCGGCCTTCTCGGTCATACAGCCCGGCTTTCAGCCAGCTACCGCCACAATCTAACCCCAGCCAGTATTGCGTCATGGTTTATTGCACCTCATCCACGGCTTTCAGCAGATCAGCACCCTGCGGAACATCTTTAACAAACATGTCACGGACCTGGGTACCCAGCGCATCGCTAAAGGCTTTGCGGTCGAGATCGGTGATGACTTCCACGCCCGCTTCTTTCATACCGTCGATGATTTTTTGCTGATCTTCGGCGACCAGTTTGCGCTGATAGCTACCCGCTTCCTGCGCAGATGAGATCAGTGCCTGCTGGAACTCCGGGGTTAAGCCATCAAACTTCGCTTTGTTGATCACCACCAGAAGTGGGGAATAGGCGTGATGGGTCAGAGAAAGGTACTTCTGCACTTCGAAAAATTTTGCTGACCAGACGACGTTGATCGGGTGTTCCTGAGCGTCGATAGTGCGGGTTTCCAGCCCGGTATAGACTTCGGCAAACGGCATCGGGATCGGGTTAGCGCCAAAAACTTTAAATGCGGCGATATTCATCGGGCTGTTGTTGGTGCGGATTTTTAGTCCTTTCAGGTCGGCAGGTGTTTTAACTGGCTGGCGTGAGTTGGTGACATCGCGCCAGCCGTTTTCCCAGTAAGCCAGCACTTTCAGCCCTTTACCTTCAAGGGAGACTTTCAGGTCATCACCGACTTTGCCGTCGAGCGTTTTATGCGCGTGAGCGGTATCGCGGAACAGGAACGGGACATCGAGCAGGTTGATGACGGGCGAGAGTCCCGTAAAGTTGTTAGAGCCAGACATCTCCATATCAATAGTGCCGCCACGCACGCCGCTGATCATCGCCTGCGCATTACCAAGGGTGCTATCCGGGAACAGTTTTAATTTCAGTTCGCCTTTGGTTTTTTCCTGCAGTAATTCATTAAATTTTTTCGCCGCAATATGTTGTGAATCGGTTTGTGAGGTTTCATAACCGAAACGTAATGATTGTGCCGCCAGAGAAGATGTGCTGAACGTCGCCACTCCGGCAATTAATAAAGCGTAGGTTACAGAACGTAATTTCATTATGATTTCCTTTTAACTCATCCATTTAAGAGGAGCGGTAATGAGCTCCGGTATAAAAATAAATAATGCTAACAACATGAATAAAACCATGACGTAAGGCGCAACGCCTTTTACCGCATCGTCAAATTTAAGTTTCGCCACGCCGCATACCACGTTAAGAACATTACCGACTGGAGGCGTAATCAGTGATATTGAACAGTTGATAATAAACATGATGCCGAAATAGACCGGATCTATTCCCGCTTCTTTCACTAATGGCATTAATACTGGTGTAAGAATTAATACGGTAGGCGTTAAGTCCATGACCGTACTGATCACCATAATAGCGAGCATAATGACGATGAATAATAAGCGAGGCGAATCAACCAACGGTTGTAATAGCTCCGATACCATCATGGGTAATTCGGCGATCGTAATAAGCCATGCAGATACCGCAGCAGAGGCCACCAGGAACATCACCACGGATGTGGTTTTTGCCGCGTTAATCAGCACATGATAAAGCGTGGAGAAGGTCATCTCGCGATAGACCACCACCGAGACGAACAGAGCGTAGAAGGCGGCAACCGCGCCTGCTTCGGTCGGTGTAAATAACCCCGAACGGAAACCGCCAATAATAATTATCGGTAAAAAGAGCGCCCAAATACCGGAAACTAAGGATTGCCAGACTTCTCGCAGTGAGGCTTTCGGCTGACAAGGTAAATTCAGTCGTTTTGCCTGCCACCACCAGGTAACCATCAGCGTGACGCCCATCATGATGCCCGGTGCGATGCCCGCCATAAACAGCTTACTGATGGAGAGTCCGCTGGAGACGCCGAAGATAATGAGTGGTATGGAAGGTGGGATAATGGCCGCAATAATCCCGCCGGAACCGATAAGCCCGGCGGCGCGGTTTACCGGATAGTTGGCCTGGCGCATCATCGGCACCAGCAGCGCCGCGACAGCTGCGGTATCAGCAACCGCAGAACCGGACAGGCTTGCCATGATCATCGCTGCCAGCACGCCCACGTAACCCAGACCGCCTGGCCTGTGGCCTACCAGTTTCATTGGCAAGTCGACGATACGTTGCGACAGGCCGCCCGCGTTCATGATCTCACCCGCCAGTACAAAGAAGGGGATGGCTAACAGGGAGAAGCTGTCTGCGCCATTTACCAACGTTTGTGCCAGAATTTGCACATCAAAGATATCCATCCAGAACATCAATGAGATGCCGCACAACAATAATGCCCAGGCGATGGGAACACCAATTGCGATAGCCCCTAACAAACTGACAATAAATATAAGGATTGTCATCGTCAGGCTCCTTGTTGGTTTCGGCTGGGGGTATTTGTGAACTGCCGGTATAAGTGACGCAATTCCAGCAATGCGATAATCAGACTGGTGGGGACAGCGGCGGCGTACATTAAGCCAACGGGGACGCCAAGAATGGGCGATAAGTTGCTCCAGTCTTGCGCTGTTTTTTCTATAGCGCCCCAGGCCAGCCCCAGACACAGCAATAAAATGAGCGTATGGGTTAGCAGCGAAACACGTTGTTGATTAGCCGGTGAGAGTTTTTCGACTAAAAAAGTAACCTGCACATGGCTGTTGTCCATATAAGCAACGATTGCGCCAATAAAGGTTAACCAGACAAATAAAAGTCGGGATAATTCATCAATCGATAATATACTTGTGTGGAATCCATATCGAAGAATGATATTAATAAAAATAATACAAGACAGTATTGCGATGATGATCGCAAGAATGCCTTCGAGTATCCGTTTCATAACGAGTCCTTCTGGTTATGCAATATTTTTTATGCGCTAATGTTGTTAATATTCGTAATAATTATCAGAAAACGGCTAATTAGATATTCAAAGTGATATATAAGCGGATCTATTTAACGAGATTCATTCAGAGAGTGAATGCCGTTACGTAATATTTCGATGCGATGGTGCACATCAGCCGTCGCATTTATTTCCAGTAGCTTGATGCCAGCAAAATGCAATGTTGACGATTCTGCTACATTAAATAACTCGCGAACATGATCTGTGGTCATCAGGCTTTCTGCGCAGAATGGTGCAAACGGTGCGTGTAAATCCTGCCATTCGCCGTATGCCCCGTTTAGCGTCGTACCAGAGAACATCAACGCGCCGAGTTTTCCGGCTTGTTTCGCCATTTGGGTGTGGGTCAGCGGCAGCGTTGTATTGCGCCCTTCAATGGCAGAGCGCGCCCAGTTGATACAGATGCTGATGTCATAATCGGTAATAACTTCCAGCACATTTTCTAAAGGCAAAAAGCCTTTTCGGGGGGAAGAAGATGTCATGGCGTCGCAGTGTTCCAGCACCAGCTTGCACGGCCAGTCCCAACTGGCGATTTCTTTCAATGAGCGGGCAAAAGCGTCCGTCGCTTGCATAACATTAGGATTCGTTGCTAACGGTGCAGCCTGGAGCGCCAGTGCGAGCACTTTATTAGCCTGCAATGCGTTGATTTTATTGAACAGGTGGCGATAGTACGCCACGCAGGCCTGGCGCTGTTCTTCATCACTGGAGGCGAGACCAAACCCGCTGTTTTCGCTGCGGCGACGCATGGTTTCCATCACTGCGGTGACGACAAATTTCCAGCTCTCTGGCGTATGACGGAGTAACCATTGATCGCCAAGAGGGTGAAAATTTTCCAGGCAAGGTTGTTCCAGACCCAAAATGTCTGGAGTCTCAGATAATTGTCGCCAGAAATCCTTCTCTTCCTCTTCACTTCTTTGGTGAAAAGAAGGTGCACAGGGATACGCGCCGATAATATAACCGGCATTATTCGTTTTCATTATGTGCTCCAGTAATCATTTTTTATAAAGCAGCGAGGGCCACTTTAACCACGATCTTGCGTATTGCCGTAGTGGCATTTTTATTACATGCCGGGCGATGTACATCCTGCGGGAAGAAAATAGCGTAACTACCCGGTATCATTTCTATAAATGATTCATGTTCACTATCGTGATAAAAAATAATATCGCGCTGCTCTAATAGTGATTCGCTGACTTTATTGTTTCCCGTATCAATGGCAATGCCAATTTTCTCTTCACCCCACGCCAGAAACTGAATATCGATATACCGACGATGCACTTCCGGACGGTTTTCCACCGCTTCGCGTGTGGTTAAATCGATAATTTGCGCATAAATATTCTTGCCGTCGATTTCGACAACGCCCGGTTCCAGGGCGTTGAAGTCGGTGGTGCGCAGGAAATCGAGCGCCTTTTCAATGGCGGCGGGCAAACGGCACGGATTAGGCTGCGCGATATGTCCAAAAATCATGGCTTATCTCCTTATAACGCCTGGATTTTTGCCCACACGCTGTCATCAACGGTAATACCGTTACGGCGGTTTTCTGCCAGCAGGGTAGTAAATTCGTGGCCGGGTAAGCGAATGGCCTGATTTTCGTCAGCACGCTCGGCACTGGTAACGTAATCCATAATGCGTTGCAGTTTGGCATCGCGGGTGGGACCGTCGATAAGCTTGTCCACTTCAATGGCAATAAAAATTTGTGAAATGCCGTATTCGTCGCTGTTGTCCTCGGTGACTTCGGCAACCGATGCGCCGTCAGAAAGGAGGGTAGCGATCATATCCAGCACAATCGACATGCCCGAACCTTTCCAGTAGCCCATCGGCAAAATGCGGCGATTTTTCTCGATAACGCCAGGTTCTTTGGTCAAATTGCCCTCATCATCAAAGCCACCATCTACCGGGAGCTGACGACCAGCCAGGCGATTAACTTCTAACATGCCGTAAGAGAACATCGACATCGACATATCGACCATGGTGATCGGCGTGGAAGGAATGGCGACGATCAGCGGGTTGGTGCCGATGCGACACTCTTTTGCGCCCCACGGTGGCATTACGGCGATGGAGTTGGTCCAGCAAATGCCAATATAGCCTTTTTCCGCCGCCTGCCAGCCGTAGCTGCCGCCGCGCATCCAGTGGTTGGCATTACGTAGTGCCACCAGACCAATACCGTGATCGGCAGCCAGTTCAATGGCGCGATCCATCATCTTTTTCGCTGTCAGGTTACCGATCGAACGCTGGGCGTCCCACTGTTCAATTGCGCCGAGGCTGGTTATACGTTTGGGTTGGGCATCAGGAATGATATCGCCGTTTTCCAGTTGTTGAATGAAACGAGGGAAACGATTAACGCCGTGAGAATAAACGCCGGATTCGGTGGTGCGGGCGAACATCTCTGCACAGGCGTCAGCCGTTTCGCTGTCAACGCCGCGTGAAATTAAGACCCGATTAAAGGCTGCTTTTAACTGCTCAAATGTCACTTTCATCCCAGGCTTCCTTGTTTTTTTGATCGCTTTTTTGGCTTAAAATTTCAATATGCGAAACTTGATTTCAAATATATCGATCACTTTTTAACAAAGCAATCTGATTGATGAATTTCAAAAAACTTAAAAATCAAGTGGTTATAAATTATCTGTCGAGATCGTGAACTACGGCACACTTTGCGCTACCATCAGGACGCGACAAAATGGGGAAAGAAGTGATGGGAAAAAAAGAGAACGAGATGGCGCAGGAAAAAGAGCGTCCAGCCGGAAGCCAGAGTCTGTTTCGTGGGTTGATGCTGATTGAGATTTTGAGCAACTATCCAAACGGTTGTCCGTTGGCGCATCTTTCGGAGCTGGCTGGTTTAAATAAGAGTACCGTCCATCGCTTATTGCAGGGATTACAGTCCTGCGGCTATGTGACCACCGCGCCCGCCGCAGGGAGCTATCGCCTGACCACCAAATTTATTGCCGTCGGGCAGAAGGCGCTATCTTCGCTGAATATCATTCATATCGCCGCTCCGCATCTTGAGGCACTGAACATCGCCACTGGTGAAACCATTAACTTCTCCAGCCGCGAAGACGATCACGCTATTTTGATTTATAAGCTGGAACCCACAACCGGGATGCTGCGAACCCGTGCCTATATAGGCCAGCATATGCCGCTCTACTGTTCCGCAATGGGCAAGATCTACATGGCGTTTGGTCACCCGGACTACGTGAAGTCATACTGGGAAAGCCATCAGCATGAGATCCAGCCGTTAACCCGCAATACCATTACCGAGCTGCCCGCGATGTTCGACGAACTGGCGCACATTCGTGAAAGTGGAGCGGCGATGGACAGAGAAGAAAACGAACTCGGCGTCTCCTGTATTGCTGCTCCGGTGTTTGATATTCATGGGCGGGTGCCGTACGCCGTGTCGATTTCGCTTTCGACATCACGTCTGAAACAGGTGGGAGAGAAAAATCTCCTGAAACCACTGCGTGAAACCGCGCAGGCTATTTCTAATGAGCTGGGATTTACTGTCAGGGACGACCAGGGCGCGATTACATAACCCTTTGGACAAGTGCCAAAACTTTAACATTTCCTTCGTTGGATCAAAGCAGTAGGGACGCGCTCTCTGGCACTCTGCTGTTTTAGTGCAAAGGAGTGATCATGAACCGGTTTATTATTGCGGATGCGACGAAATGTATCGGTTGCCGTACCTGTGAAGTGGCTTGCGCAGTGTCGCATCAGGAGAATCAGGATTGCGCTGCGTTGTCACCAGACGAGTTTATTTCCCGTATTCGTGTCATTAAAGACCACAGCTGGACCACGGCAGTAGCCTGTCATCAGTGTGAAGATGCACCGTGCGCGAATGTCTGCCCTGTTGACGCGATAAGCCGCGAACATGGGCATATTTTCGTTGAACAATCACGTTGCATTGGCTGTAAAAGCTGTATGCTGGCTTGCCCGTTTGGTGCGATGGAGGTCGTTTCTTCGCGCAAAAAGGCGAGGGCGATTAAGTGCGATCTGTGCTGGCATCGGGCGACGGGGCCGGCCTGTGTTGAAGCCTGCCCGACAAAGGCGTTGCAGTGCATGGATGTCGAGAAAGTGCAGCGGCATCGGCTACGGCAGCAGCCTGTTTGAAACGTTTTTCCGGCGTTTCTCAACGCCGGAATAGCGTATTAATGGCTTTCAGCCCAGGCTCTTTCTATCTCTTCCGCCAGAATCTTCACACCCGCCTCAATTTTCTCCGGCTCTGGTACGTAGTTCATGCGCATACATTGATGCGTATGCGGCCACGGTTTATCCAGTCCCGGGAAGAAGTTGTGCCCCGGCACCATCAGCACGCCGCGTGCTTTCAGGCGCTGGTAGAGCTGCTCGGTCGTAATGGGCAAATCCTTAAACCATAGCCAGAGGAAAATGGCTCCTTCCGGTTTATGAATCAGGCAGCGATCTTCCGGTAAATAGCGGCGAATGATGGCGATAGTTTCCTGAACACGCTGGTAGTAAAACGGTTTGATGACTGTTTCAGACAGGCGCAGCAGATCGTTACGCTTAATCATTTCACACATCATCGCCGGACCAATACCGCCAGGTGCCAGGCTGATAATGCCGTTCATATTGGTGATGGCGGTGATGATTTTTTCATTGGCGATGATAATGCCGCAGCGGGAGCCAGGTAGCCCCAGCTTGGAAAGACTCATGCACAGCACGATATTCGGATTCCATAGCGGGCGCGCTTCGCTGAAGATGATACCCGGGAACGGGACGCCATAAGCGTTATCAATCACCAGCGGAATGCCGTGTTGATTCGCCAGCGCGTCAAGCTTCAGCAACTCTTCGTCAGTAATCACATTGCCTGTTGGATTCGTCGGCCGGGAGACGCAAATCATCCCGGTTTCTTCGCCAATATGTAGATGCTCAAAATCGACGTGGTATTTAAACTGGCCTTCCGGCAGCAGTTCAATATTCGGACGCGCAGAGACAAACAGATCTTCTTCCAGTCCGGCGTCAGCGTAGCCAATGTATTCCGGTGCCAGCGGGAACAGCACTTTTTTGACCCGACCATCGGCACGGCGTCCGGCAAACAGATTAAATAAGTAGAAAAACGCGCTCTGGCTGCCGTTTGTTAGTGCAATATTCTGTGGTTCGATATCCCAGCCCAACTTCTCGCGCAGCATTCCGGCAAGCAGTGTGAGTAGCTCCGTTTTCCCCTGTGGACCGTCGTAATTGCACAGTGCATCAGTCGCTTTGCCACTTTCCAGCATGTCGGTCAGTAGCGTCTGGAAGTAGTCCTGCATTTCCGGGATCTGCGCCGGATTACCGCCGCCGAGCATAATCGCGCCGGGCGTGCGTAAACCGTCGTTCAGATCTTCCATCAGCAGCGTAATGCCGGAGTGGCGGGTAAATTTGTCACCAAAAAGGGAGAATGTCATAGCGGGATATCTGTCGAACTCTGTAGCAAGGAAGGTAACAATAACGCTACATTTGCTGGGGTGCAAATCGGTCTGTTGAAGAGTGAGCGGGGCTTTATCCTGCAATGCTGATTAGGGCTGACATTTTATCCTGGTTGGCGGCTTCCCGAGGTACTCACGAACGGGAAGCCGGAAAAGTCACTGTTGCCCCGCCCAGATGACCAGCACTTTATCGTCGCCATGCTCACGAACAAAGCCGTAGCCCTGCTTCAGCGAAAGTGTCGTTTGTTTGCCCGCGCCAATTGCGGGATGGCGGGCGCGGAACTGGCTGATTTTCTGCCAGTGCGCGACGCTGGCGGCAGATTTACCGCTAACATCCTGCCAGTTCATATCCGAACGCGTACCTTGCAGCGGATCAGAACCGGTAGGACCGAACGGACGCGAGGATTCATCGCCATAAAAAATTTGTACCGCGCCTGGCGCTAATAATAATAACTCTGCTGCTTTGTCGCCCCCTTCACGGAACAGGCGGGTATCATGCGACGAGAGGTAGCTCAACACGTTGAAATCCTGCAATTTCTCCGCCATTTGCTGCCAGGTCGTATCCATCTGCGCCAGACAATCGACAGCTTTCGCCGCCTGCTCCTGATAATCGAAATTGATCATCGCATCGAAGCCGTGGCGATAGTAGTCACTTTGCATCACGCCGTGGCCCCAGGCTTCACCGGTCATCCAGAAAGGTTTGTCATCTAATGCTTTGTCGGGGTTAGCTTTTTTCCATTCGCGAAGTGCAGCGCTGGCTTCGGTTTTCAGTTGCTGCCAGGCGGGCAACTCAACATGTTTGGCGGTATCGACCCGAAAACCATCAATCCCATAGTCGCGGACCCACTGATTTAACCAGTGGGTTAAGTAATCGCGAGGGGTAAAGCCGTCGATGATTTTAGCGTGGGTATCCGTTTTGTTTTTATAGAACACTGGCAGACCAGAAGCGGTAGTTGATTCGGTTTTGATATCCGGCAAAAAGGCCAGCGACATAGTGAGATCGTCGAATCCAGGATTGTCGTAATCGCCGATATCCGTTCTGATCCAGTTTTTTCCCCACCATTTATCCCAGCCTGTTTTGTCGCTGAAATTAATGTAATCGTTAAAGCTATGCCAGGTTTGCCCGGCGGCAGGTTTCCAGTCGCTCCAGCGTTCACCCAGCGTTTTTTTCACTTCGTCACCAGAAAGATATAACGCGCCAAACTGATACTCCTGCATATCCGCCAGCGTGGCATAGCCAGTGTGGTTCATCACGACATCAAAGAGAATACGAATACCGCGCTGATGCGCGCTATCAACCAGCGTCCGTAGATCGGCTTCACTGCCCATATTGGCATCAAGATTCGTCCAGTCCTGTGTGTAATAACCATGATAGGCATAATGCGGGAAATCACCTTTTGTACCGCCGCCGACCCAGCCGTGAATTTGCTCAAATGGGGCACTTATCCATAAAGCATTGACGCCCAGTTGCTGGAGGTAATCCAGTTTGTTGGTCAGGCCGCGTAAATCGCCGCCGTGAAAAGTGCCAATTTCCGCCATACCGTCTTTATGACGTCCGTAACTCTGGTCATTACTGGGATCGCCGTTTTCGAAACGATCTGTCAGCACAAAGTAAACCGTGGCGTTATGCCAGTCAAAAGGGGCAGGGGCGTCAGTTTCGGCCCGTTCCAGCAGGAGTAAACCGTTGCTGGTGGCAGCGGGTTGTAACGTTATTTGACCGTTCTTCACTATCGCAATTTGCTGGCTGTAATAATCCCGGACTGCGGCTCCCTCCGGAAAAGTGGCGCTGACATCCAGTGTGAGCGGTAATCCATCCCATTTCGGGCATTCACGGACCAGGCTTGCTACCGGTTCGACGGCGTTCTGGATGGAAATCATCAATGTTGGCGTACCGGAGCGGGTGTCTAGTTGCAGCGTATATTCGCCGTCCCTGAACAATCGCCATTGAGGCGGCGTGTTGCTACAAGGTTGCAGGGAAAGCATCTGATTGAGTTTTATCGCATCCGCAGGCTTCCAGCACTGTTGGTCAAAATTTAGCGTTAGTGGACGCGTACCTTTGGGCAACTGCGCGTGGCTGACAAATGTTCCCGTCCCCTGTTCGCTAAAGGCAGGGAACCCCGGAGAAGTCCAGCTGGCGGCAACGGCGAAGCCAGGAAGGAGTGTCAGAAAACAGGCGGCGAGTTTCATGGCTGATGAGTCCTTATTGCTGCGATTTCAGACAGTTTGCCAGCGATAAGCCAGACAAAACTCATCCCTGAGCGGTAAGTCCACAGGATGAGAAGCAAGGGGGAGCGATCGCGCGCAAAAAACGGCTGAATTTTGCGATAAACCCCACATTTTCTGCGATTTAGCGCCAATCTGAATCGTTAACTCGTGACATAGTTTCAGATTTGGACTATTCCTTGGGGTGCTCTTGACAGCTATTTTTGATATGATTTGAGATTCAACTCTCAAATTTGTAAAAAATATAAGGTGTTGGAATGATTAAATCCGACCAGGAGACCTGATGATTTTGACTCCCATACGACGATATGGGGCGATGATTCTTATGTTACTCACTCTGGTGTTTTCGAGTGAGGTGTTAGCGAAGACGCACACAACAACAGCGAGTCAAAAGTCCCACTTAACTAAAGCTAGTAATAAACAGGTAAGCAGTAAACAAGAGTATTCTCGCAATAGTGCAAAGAGTAGTTCACTTCCTGATTTGCGAAAATACCCTTCCGGAACACCAAGGAAAAAGGCGTTTCTCCGGACTGTAATGCCTTACATTACCAGCCAAAATGCGGCCATTACTGCGGAACGTAACTGGCTGATTTCAAAACAGTATCAGGGCCAATGGTCACCTGCTGAGCGTGCGCGTCTGAAAGACATCGCCAAACGCTACAAGGTGAAGTGGTCTAGTAATACGCGAAAAATCCCGTGGAATACTTTGCTTGAACGCGTAGACATTATCCCTACCAGTATGGTGGCGACGATGGCTGCAGCAGAAAGCGGTTGGGGAACGTCAAAGCTGGCGCGCAACAACAACAACCTGTTCGGCATGAAATGCATGAAAGGACGTTGTACCAATGCGCCGGGTAAAGTGAAAGGGTACTCACAGTTTAGTTCTGTCAAAGAATCGGTGAGCGCCTATGTCACTAACCTCAATACGCACCCGGCTTACTCTTCGTTCCGTAAATCGCGTGCACAACTGCGTAAAGCGGATCAGGAAGTGACTGCCACAGCGATGATTCACAAGCTGAAGGGCTACTCGACCAAAGGGAAGAGTTATAACAACTACCTGTTCGCAATGTACCAGGATAACCAACGGTTAATCGCGGCGCATATGTAATTGCATTTCCTCGAGCCTTATCCGACTTGTCGGGCGGATAAGGCTTTTGCTCGTATCAGGTGGTTGTGCTGAGTTACCTGATGCGACGCCGATAATTCTCATCATCGCTACAACATGACCTCGCTATTTACATCGCGATACTCTTTTGGCGTTGTGTCATATGCTTTTTTAAAAACAGAGTAGAAATATTGCAGCGATGGATAACCGCACATTTGCGATATCTCGTTAATTGACAAGGTAGTAGAAATCAGCAGGCTGCGCGCTTTCTCCAGCTTTTCGGCATGAATCATGGCGTGAATGGTTTCGCCCACCTCTTCTTTAAAACGCTTCTCGAGATTGGAGCGTGAGATTCCGACCGCATCAAGTACTTGATCTACTTTAATCCCTTTGCAGGCATGATTACGGATGTAATGCATGGCCTGAATAACCGCAGGATCAGTCAACGAACGGTAATCCGTTGAACGTCGTTCAATCACGCGGACTGGCGGGACCAAAATCCGTTGCAACGGCATCTCTTCTTTATCCAATAAACGATGCAACAGTTTTGCCGCCTGATAGCCCATTTGCCGCGCGCCCTGAGCGACCGAAGAAAGGGCGACACGCGACAGATAGCGGGTCAGTTCTTCGTTATCGATGCCAATCACGCATAATTTTTCCGGTACGGGAATGTGTAGATGTTCACATACTTGCAGAATATGTCGCGCCCGGGCGTCAGTAACGGCAATAATCCCAGTTTGCGGTGGCAGCGTTTGTAGCCAGTCTGCCAGCCGATTTTGCGCGTGTTGCCAGTTCTCTGGCGCGGTTTCTAACCCCTGATAAACCACTCCGCGATACTTTTCTTCGGCGACAAGCTGACGAAATGCATATTCGCGTTCAGTGGCCCAACGTTTACCGCTTGATTCCGGAAGACCATAAAAAGCAAAGCGGTTAACGCCTTTCTCTTTTAAATGCAAAAATGCGCTTTCAACCAGCGCATAGTTATCGGTGGCAATGTAATGAACGGGTGGGTAACTTTCGGCAAGGTGATACGAGCCACCAACCCCAACAATGGGGACGTCGACATCAGCCAGCGCTTGCTCGATTTGTTTGTCGTCGAAGTCGGCAATGACGCCATCTCCTAACCAGTCCTTGATTTTATCAATGCGGGCGCGGAAATCTTCTTCAATGAAAATATCCCATTCCGATTGTGACGCCTGTAAATATTCCCCTACGCCTTCTACTACCTGCCGGTCATAGGCTTTATTGGCATTGAACAGTAATGTGATGCGGTGACGTTTAGTAAACATGGTTCTTTTCCTGCTGAATCATGCAAAAACTCAAAACCGGTAATACGTTACCGGCTTTGAGAAAATTTTTATCAAAATCAAGAACGGCGTTTGGTTGCGGAGTCCATCCATACTGCCAGCAACAGAATCGCACCTTTAACGATATACTGCCAGAAGGTCGGTACATCCATCATACTCATGCCGTTATCCAGCGAAGCCATGATGAATGCCCCCATTACCGCTCCGGCCACGCTCCCGACGCCGCCTGCCAGACTGGTGCCGCCAATCACACATGCTGCAATTGCGTCCAGTTCGGCGATATTTCCCGCAGAAGGTGAACCAGCGCCGAGTCGAGAACTGAGGATTAATCCGGCGATGGCTACCATTAATCCGTTAATAGCGAACACGGCAAGTTTGGTGCGTTCAACGTTAATCCCGGAGAGACGTGCCGCTTCCAGATTGCCGCCGATGGCATAAATGCGCCGTCCAAATGCCGTCCGCGTTGCCATAAACATGCCGCCCAATAACAGTAACGTTAGCAGCAGAACAGGAGTGGGAACACCACGGTAATCATTCAACAGCCAGATTGCGCCTAATACGATGATAGCGGTTAAAGCCTGGCGACCGACTACTGCGGTAGAGGCCGGAGACTGCAAACCCAAAGCCTGACGGCGCATTCTTCCGCGCCATTGCCAGCCAACAAAAGCCATTAAGCCAAGCGCGCCAATGATGAAGCCGGTGCTGGCAGGTAGATAGCTTTGCCCAATTTGTGACATCGCGGCGCTGGTGGGGGAAACAGTCGTGCCGTTGGTGATGCCAATGAGTATGCCACGAAATGCCAACATGCCCGCGAGGGTGACAATAAATGAAGGGACTTTGCGGTACGCGACCCACCATCCGTTCCAGGCTCCGAGAAGCAGTCCCAGAACCAACGTCACAATGATGGTAAGTGGCAAAGGCCAGCCTAGCCAGACGTCACAAATCGCCGCGACGCCACCTAACAGCCCCATCATTGAGCCGACGGAAAGGTCGATTTCAGCAGAAATTATGACGAACACCATTCCTACCGCGAGGATGCCGGTAATTGCGGTTTGGCGTAACAGGTTGGAGACGTTACGGGCGCTTAAGTAGGCACCATCGGTGGTCCAGGTAAAGAACAGCATGATTGCGATGATAGCTGCAATCATCACGAAGACCTGCAAATTCAGTGATTTCAGCCCGGAAAAGCCACCGGATGTCGGTACGGCTAATTTCACTTCAGACGGATTGCTTTTCGACATGATGTTCGCTCCTCAATGCGGCTTCCATCACCTGCTCCTGAGTCAGGTTATGATTTATCAGGTTGGCTTTTAGTTTCCCTTCATGCATCACCAGTACACGATCGCTAAGGCCGAGCACTTCAGGTAATTCGGAAGAGATGACAATAACGGCAATACCCTGCTGGACGAGTTGGTTAATTAATTTGTAGATCTCGTATTTCGCGCCAATATCGATACCCCTGGTGGGTTCATCAAGAATGAGAATGCGCGGGTTAAGTAACAGACAGCGAGCGAGGATCGCTTTTTGTTGATTGCCGCCGCTCAAACGTCCAATAGCAAGGTCGGGGGACGACGTTTTAACTTTGAGTTGCTGGATTGATTCCAGAATACATTTTTGCTCTGCCGCGTCATCAAGCTGGCTAATACTACCGGTAAATTTTTTGAGTGCGGCGAGGGTAATATTTTTACCAACCGCCATTACCGGAACGATGCCGTCACGCTTTCTGTCTTCGGGTACCATCGCAATCCCCTGGGCGATGGCTTGCTGACAGTTACGAATATCTACCTGTTTGCCGTCAATATAAATTTTCCCTTCCCATTGTCCGGGCCACACACCAAACAGGCACTGAATAGTCTCGGTACGTCCGGCACCAACGAGTCCGGCGATACCCAGTATTTCGCCACGTTTCAGGGAAAACGAGACATCATTAACTCGTTTAATATGACGATTAACCGGATGCCATGCCGTCAGATGTTCAATACGTAATATTTCATCTCCGGTGGTATGTGGTTCATTAGGGTAAAGCGCGGTTAACTCTCGCCCGACCATCATGGTGATAATATCGTCTTCACTCATTCCAGCAGCATCACGCGTACCAATGTGTTGACCGTCGCGAATAACGCAAATCGTATCGGAAATCGCTTTGACTTCGTTGAGTTTGTGCGAAATATAAATACAGGCGATACCGTGTTGTTGTAGATCGCGAATAATATCCAGTAAAACCGACGTTTCCTGCTCAGTTAATGAGGCTGTCGGCTCATCGAGAATTAACAAACGCACCTGTTTATTAAGTGCCTTGGCAATTTCAACCAGTTGTTGTTGCCCAAGTCCTAAATCGCCAACGCGGGTATCAGGTGAAATGGATAAACTGACCTGTGCGAGCAGCTTCTGACAGCGTAGCGTCATCAGGTCATAATCCATAATGCCATTATGGGTTATTTCGTTACCCAGGAAGATATTTTCCAGCACGGTCAGTTCTTTCACCAGCGCCAATTCCTGGTGAATAATGGCGATACCTTTGCGTTCGGTATCGCGGATGTGACTCGCCTGAATCTCTTCTCCCGCAAAAATAATTTCGCCTTCGTAGGAACCATGGGGATAAATACCACACAGCACTTTCATCAGCGTTGATTTACCTGACCCATTTTCCCCACAGAGTGAGACGATTTCGCCAGCATTCAACCGCAAGCTGACGTTATCAATCGCCTTCACACTGCCGAAGGTTTTGGTAATATTTTTCATTTCAAGTAGATAAGGCATAACGACTCCACCTAAGCCAATTAATTAACGCGGCATGGAGAGAAATCACGCCCCCGCTCCGCGCCGGGGCGTAACGCTTACAGCTCGCTCTCTTTGTGGAATCCGTCTTTAACTACCGTATCTTTGATGTTGTTTTTATTCACATCGATCGGTGTCAGCAGGCGGGAGGGAACATCTTTCAGGCCATTATTCAGTGTGGTATCCGCTTTTGGCTCCTGACCATTGCCCAACTCAACGGCAATTTCTGCGGCAGTATTTGCCAACAATGTAATAGGTTTATACACCGTCATAGTTTGCGTACCGGCAGCAATACGTTTAATACCTGCAAGATCCGCATCCTGGCCGGAAATTGCTACTTTCCCTGATAAACCTTGCGCGCTTAATGCCTGAATTGCCCCTCCTGCGGTGGCATCGTTTGAGGCAACTACAGCATCAATTTTGTTATTATTGGCGGTTAGCGCGTTTTCCATAATTTTCAATGCGTTTTCCGGTAACCAGCCATCAACCCATTGGTCACCAACGACTTTAATTTTTCCGGAATCAACATAAGGTTTTAATACTTTCATTTGCCCGGCGCGGAACAGCTTGGCGTTGTTATCTACCGGCGAGCCGCCCATCAGGAAGTAATTACCTTGCGGAACAATATCGACCAGGGCTTTTGCCTGCAGTTCACCGACTTTTTCGTTATCGAAAGAAATATAAAAATCGATATCCGCATCGTTAATCATACGGTCGTAAGCTAATACTTTAATACCTTCTTGTTTGGCTTCTTTTACAACGTTACTTAATACCTGACCGTTATAAGGAATAATGACAAGAACATCGACACCCCGGTTAATCATGTTTTCAATCTGCGACATTTGTGTTTCTTCATTGCCATTTGCAGACTGTACAAATACTTTCGCGCCGAGAGATTCTGCCTTTTTCACAAAAATATCTCGATCTTTTTGCCAGCGTTCAAGACGGAGATCATCAATCGCCATACCTATTTTGACTTCTTTGGCGTGTGCCGCAACGTTGGTAAGCAGAAGTGAGGTGCAAAGGGTGAGTAGAATGTTCTTTATTTTCATGGTGTAGGGCCTTCTGTAGTTAGAGGACAGCTTTAATAAGTAACAATCACCGCGATAAACGTAACCAATTTTTAGCAACTAAACAGGGGAAAACAATTACAGATTTTTATCTTTCGATTACGATTTTTGGTTTATTTCTTGATTTATGACCGAGATCTTACTTTTGTTGCGCAATTGTACTTATTGCATTTTTCTCTTCGAGGAATTACCCAGTTTCATCATCCCATTTTATTTTGCGAGCGAGCGCACACTTGTGAATTATCTCAATAGCAGTGTGAAATAACATAATTGAGCAACTGAAAGGGAGTGCCCAATATTACGACATCATCCATCACACGCGGCATTACCTGATTATGGAGTTCAATATGCAAGCCTATTTTGACCAGCTCGATCGCGTTCGTTATGAAGGCTCAAAATCCTCAAACCCGTTAGCATTCCGTCACTACAATCCCGACGAACTGGTGTTGGGCAAGCGTATGGAAGAGCACTTGCGTTTTGCCGCCTGCTACTGGCACACCTTCTGCTGGAACGGGGCGGATATGTTTGGTGTGGGGGCGTTTAATCGTCCGTGGCAGCAGCCTGGTGAGGCACTGGCGTTGGCGAAGCGTAAAGCAGATGTCGCATTTGAGTTTTTCCACAAGTTACATGTGCCATTTTATTGCTTCCACGATGTGGATGTTTCCCCTGAGGGCGCGTCGTTAAAAGAGTACATCAATAATTTTGCGCAAATGGTTGATGTCCTGGCAGGCAAGCAAGAAGAGAGCGGCGTGAAGCTGCTGTGGGGAACTGCTAACTGCTTTACAAACCCTCGCTATGGCGCGGGTGCGGCGACGAACCCAGATCCTGAAGTCTTCAGTTGGGCGGCAACGCAAGTTGTTACAGCGATGGAAGCAACCCATAAATTGGGCGGTGAAAACTATGTCCTGTGGGGTGGTCGTGAAGGTTACGAAACGCTGTTAAATACCGACTTGCGCCAGGAGCGTGAACAGCTGGGCCGCTTTATGCAGATGGTGGTTGAGCATAAACATAAAATCGGTTTCCAGGGCACGTTGCTTATCGAACCGAAACCGCAAGAACCGACCAAACATCAATATGATTACGATGCTGCGACGGTCTATGGCTTCCTGAAACAGTTTGGTCTGGAAAAAGAGATTAAACTGAACATTGAAGCTAACCACGCGACGCTGGCAGGTCACTCTTTCCATCATGAAATAGCCACCGCCATTGCGCTTGGCCTGTTCGGTTCTGTCGACGCCAACCGTGGCGATGCGCAACTGGGCTGGGACACCGACCAGTTCCCGAACAGTGTGGAAGAGAATGCGCTGGTGATGTATGAAATTCTCAAAGCAGGCGGTTTCACCACCGGTGGTCTGAACTTCGATGCCAAAGTACGTCGTCAAAGTACTGATAAATATGATCTGTTTTACGGTCATATCGGCGCGATGGATACGATGGCGTTGGCGCTGAAAATTGCAGCGCGCATGATTGAAGATGGCGAGCTGGATAAACGCATCGCGCAGCGTTATTCCGGCTGGAATAGTGAATTAGGCCAGCAAATCCTGAAAGGCCAAATGTCACTGGCAGATTTAGCCAAATATGCTCAGGAACATAATTTGTCTCCGGTGCATCAGAGTGGTCGCCAGGAGCAACTGGAAAATCTGGTAAATCATTATCTGTTCGACAAATAACGGCTAACTGTGCAGTCCGTTGGCCCGGTTATCGGTAGCGATACCGGGCATTTTTTAAGGAACGATCGATATGTATATCGGGATAGATCTTGGCACCTCGGGCGTAAAAGTTATTTTGCTCAACGAGCAGGGTGAGGTGGTTGCTGCGCAAACGGAAAAGCTGACCGTTTCGCGCCCGCATCCACTCTGGTCGGAACAAGACCCGGAACAGTGGTGGCAGGCAACTGATCGCGCAATGAAAGCTCTGGGCGTTCAGCATTCTCTGCAAGACGTTAAAGCATTAGGTATTGCCGGACAGATGCATGGTGCAACCTTACTGGATGCTCAGCAACGGGTGTTACGCCCTGCCATTTTGTGGAACGACGGGCGCTGTGCGCAAGAGTGCACTTTGCTGGAAGCGCGAGTTCCGCAATCGCGGGTGATTACCGGCAACCTGATGATGCCCGGATTTACTGCGCCTAAATTGCTATGGGTTCAGCGGCATGAGCCGGAGATATTCCGTCAAATCGATAAAGTATTATTACCGAAAGATTACTTGCGTCTGCGTATGACGGGGGAGTTTGCCAGCGATATGTCTGACGCAGCTGGCACCATGTGGCTGGATGTCGCAAAGCGTGACTGGAGGGACGACATGCTGCAGGCTTGCCACTTATCTCGTGACCAGATGCCCGCATTATACGAAGGCAGCGAAATTACTGGTGCTTTGCTACCTGAAGTTGCGAAAGCGTGGGGTATGGCGGCGGTGCCAGTTGTCGCAGGCGGTGGCGACAATGCAGCTGGTGCGGTTGGTGTGGGAATGGTTGATGCTAATCAGGCAATGTTATCGCTGGGGACGTCGGGGGTCTATTTTGCTGTCAGCGAAGGGTTCTTAAGCAAGCCAGAAAGCGCCGTACATAGCTTTTGCCATGCGTTACCGCAACGTTGGCATTTAATGTCTGTAATGCTGAGTGCGGCTTCGTGTCTGGATTGGGCCGCGAAATTAACCGGCCTGAGCAATGTCCCTGCTTTAATCACTGCAGCTCGACAGGCTGATGAAAGTGCCGAGCCAGTTTGGTTTCTGCCTTATCTTTCTGGCGAGCGTACACCACACAATAATCCCCAGGCGAAAGGGGTTTTCTTTGGTTTGACTCATCAACATGGCCCCAATGAACTGGCGCGAGCAGTGCTGGAAGGCGTGGGTTATGCGCTGGCAGATGGCATGGATGTCGTGCATGCCTGCGGCATTAAACCGCAAAGTGTTACGTTGATTGGTGGCGGGGCGCGTAGTGAGTACTGGCGTCAAATGCTGGCGGACATCAGCGGTCAGCAACTGGATTACCGCACGGGTGGCGATGTGGGGCCAGCACTGGGCGCAGCAAGGCTGGCGCAGATTGCGGCGAATCCAGAGAAATCGCTCATTGAGTTGTTGCCGCAACTACCGTTAGAACAGTCGCATCTACCAGATGCGCAGCGTTATGCCGCTTATCAGCCACGACGAGAAACGTTCCGTCGCCTCTATCAGCAACTTCTGCCATTAATGGCGTAAACGTTATCCCCTGCCTGACCGGGTGGGGGATAATTCACATCTATATATATAAATAATTAATTAATATTTAGTATGAATTTATTCTGAAAATCATTTGTTAATGGCATTTTTCAGTTTTGTCTTTCGTTGGTTACTCGTAATGTATCGCTGGTAGATATGGAGATCGTTATGAAAACCTCAAAGACTGTGGCAAAACTATTATTTGTTGTCGGGGCGCTGGTTTATCTGGTTGGGCTATGGATCTCATGCCCATTGTTAAGTGGAAAAGGCTATTTTCTTGGCGTGTTAATGACGGCAACTTTTGGCAACTATGCATATCTTCGCGCAGAAAAACTTGGGCAACTGGATGATTTTTTTATCCACGTCTGTCAGTTGGTAGCGTTAATCACTATCGGTCTCTTGTTTATCGGTGTTTTAAACGCACCTATCAATGCTTATGAAATGGTGATCTATCCCATCGCCTTTTTTGTCTGCTTGTTTGGTCAAATGCGTTTGTTTCGCTCGGCATGAGCAACATAAAGTTCTTACACATTCAGGAATGAAAGGAATACTGTGATGGACAACAAAATATCAACCTATTCTCCGGCATTTAGTATTGTTTCATGGGTAGCCCTTATTGGCGGTATTGTTACCTATCTGTTAGGACTATGGAATGCAGAGATGCAGTTAAATGAAAAAGGGTATTATTTTGCCGTACTGGTATTAGGTTTGTTTTCCGCGGCGTCTTATCAAAAGACCGTTCGGGACAAGTATGAAGGCATACCTACCACCCCCATTTATTATATGACTTGCCTGACGGTCTTTATTATCTCTGTTGCGTTATTGCTGGTAGGTCTATGGAATGCAACGTTATTACTCAGCGAAAAAGGCTTTTATGGGCTGGCTTTCTTCTTAAGCTTGTTTGGTGCAGTAGCGGTGCAGAAGAATATTCGTGATGCCGGAATAAACCCACCAAAAGAAACACAGGTTACCCAGGAAGAATACAGCGAATAATTCACGTAAGCCCGGTCAGTCCAATGTGACCGGGCTTCTACTTAACTCACTAATCTGTGTCTGTCGATTCGTTGTACCAGCATAGAAAGTAATAAACTCACTGCCAGCGTCGCGCAAAAGATCCAAATAATATCGAGTATTGGCCAGTTTTTAAGCTCAATCCCCCGGGTGCGCAGTGCATGGATAATCAATGCATGGAACCCGTATATACCTAACGAATGGCGGGAGATTAAGCCAAGTCCGCAAATGGTACGCGTATACAGCGTGTTTTTAACCAGAGTCAATAACGCGATTGCGCAGATAAAAACCATCGGCCCACAGTAAAGATACCAGGTATCGGCAAAATTTCCGCGCCACTGTAATTCATATAATGTCCCGCGAGAGATAATAAAAACCCCCGTCGCAAACAGTGCGGCGCTCACCCACGACAGTGCTTTATGCTGTGTGTCCATCATCCCTATAGCGCGGCCCAACATGCCATAAAGGATGTAGTAAAAAGTATCGCCATTGATATATAAGTTAATTGGCAGCCATTCAAAACCGTCGATTTTCTGCGGCACAGTATTTGGGTTAGCGATGATACCAATCACCACCATTAGCACCAGCAACATTTTTCCGCCGACGTTCTTCACCTGAATCAGCGGTGAAACCAGATAAATCACTGCAATCGCGAAGAAAAACCATAAATGGTAAAACACTGGCTTTTGCAGCAGGTTTTTCAGCGCTAACTCCACATTGATGGAGGTAAACAGCGCAATGTAGAGCAGCGCGATTGCGCTATAAAAAAACAGGCATAAGCCGATACGCAAGAAATGGCGCGACTGGGCGCTGCGTTCGCCAAAAAAGAGATAGCCGGAAATCATGAAAAATAGCGGCACGCTGACACGAGAGGCAGAATTCAGAACATTGGCGATATCCCAGGTGATGGGGCTAACACTATGAGCATTGGTCACATACCAGGTAGTGGTGTGAATCATCACCACCATTAAACACGCTATCCCTCGCAGGTTATCAATCCAGTAAATTTTGGGCTGCATCTGTGTCTCTGTATCTGGTTAAAAAAAGTCTGACCGATAAATCATTCAGTTGGCGCACTGGAATAATCTGAGTTTTATCACTACAGCTTATAGAGGCTTAAGGAAATTCGTAAGATATCAGCCACTATACCGATATAAATAATAAGACTCACCTGCAAACCAGACGGTAATTTAATGATGATGAACGCTTTCTTTCCGGCAATGGCGCTTATTGTGCTAGTGGGTTGTTCTACACCGCCACCCGTGCAGAAAGCACAACGGGTAAAGGTTGATCCTCTGCGTTCGTTGAATATGGAAGCGTTATGCAAGGATCAGGCGGCAAAACGTTATAACACCGGCGAGCAAAAAATCGACGTCACCGCCTTCGAACAGTTCCAGGGAAGCTATGAAATGCGCGGTTATACCTTCCGGAAAGAGCAGTTTGTCTGTTCTTTTGACGCGGATGGCCATTTTTTGCATCTTTCCATGCGTTAAGCCCTGCTTTTTCCCGTTTCGTACTGTATATCTTCCATCCAGCGGGTATACTGATCCCTTCCTTTAAATCCACACGTATCCAGCACGAAATAATATGCAAAAGTTTGATACCAGGACCTTCCAGGGCTTGATCCTGACCTTACAGGATTACTGGGCTCGCCAGGGCTGCACCATTGTTCAACCATTGGACATGGAAGTCGGCGCGGGAACCTCTCACCCAATGACCTGTCTGCGCGCGCTGGGGCCAGAACCGATGGCGGCTGCTTATGTTCAGCCTTCTCGTCGCCCGACCGATGGTCGCTACGGCGAAAACCCCAACCGTTTACAGCACTACTATCAGTTCCAGGTGGTCATTAAGCCATCGCCGGACAATATTCAGGAGCTGTACCTCGGTTCTCTGAAAGAGCTGGGCATGGACCCGACCATCCACGACATCCGTTTCGTGGAAGATAACTGGGAAAACCCGACGCTGGGTGCCTGGGGGCTGGGCTGGGAAGTGTGGCTAAACGGCATGGAAGTGACGCAGTTCACTTACTTCCAGCAGGTTGGTGGTCTGGAATGTAAACCGGTTACCGGTGAGATCACCTACGGTCTGGAACGTCTGGCCATGTACATTCAGGGCGTAGACAGCGTTTACGACCTGGTCTGGAGCGACGGCCCGCTGGGTAAAACCACCTACGGCGACGTGTTCCATCAGAACGAAGTGGAGCAGTCCACTTACAACTTCGAATACGCGGATGTGGACTTCCTGTTCACCTGCTTCGAGCAGTACGAGAAAGAAGCGCAGCAACTGCTGGCGCTGGAAAATCCGCTGCCGCTGCCAGCCTACGAGCGTATTCTGAAAGCCGCCCACAGCTTCAACCTGCTGGATGCGCGTAAAGCCATCTCCGTCACCGAGCGTCAGCGCTATATTCTGCGCATTCGCACCCTGACCAAAGCAGTGGCAGAAGCATACTACGCTTCCCGTGAAGCCCTCGGCTTCCCGATGTGCAACAAAGATAAGTAAGAGGCGGCTATGTCTGAGAAAACTTTTCTGGTGGAAATCGGCACTGAAGAGCTGCCACCAAAAGCACTACGCAGCCTGGCTGAGTCCTTTGCTGCGAACTTTACTGCGGAGCTGGATAACGCTGGCCTCGCACACGGCACCGTTCAATGGTTTGCTGCTCCGCGTCGTCTGGCGCTGAAAGTCGCTAACCTGGCGGAGGCGCAACCGGATCGTGAAATCGAAAAACGTGGTCCGGCAATTGCTCAGGCGTTCGACGCTGAAGGCAAACCGAGTAAAGCGGCAGAAGGTTGGGCGCGTGGTTGCGGTATTACCGTTGACCAGGCTGAGCGTCTGACTACCGATAAAGGCGAATGGCTGCTGTATCGCGCCCATGTGAAGGGCGAAAGCACCGAAGCACTGCTGCCGAATATGGTTGCGACTTCGCTGGCGAAACTGCCGATCCCGAAACTGATGCGTTGGGGCGCAAGCGACGTGCACTTTGTGCGTCCGGTTCACACCGTGACCCTGCTGCTGGGCGACAAAGTTATTCCGGCTACCATTCTGGGTATTCAGTCCGATCGCGTGATTCGCGGCCACCGCTTTATGGGCGAGCCGGAATTCACTATCGACAATGCCGATCAGTATCCAGAAATTCTGCGTGAGCGCGGGAAAGTCATCGCCGATTACGAAGAACGTAAGGCGAAGATTAAAGCCGATGCTGAAGAAGCAGCACGTAAGATTGGCGGTAACGCTGATTTAAGCGAAAGCCTGCTGGAAGAAGTGGCTTCGCTGGTGGAGTGGCCGGTCGTTCTGACCGCGAAATTCGAAGAGAAATTCCTCGCGGTGCCGTCTGAAGCACTGGTTTACACCATGAAAGGTGACCAGAAGTACTTCCCGGTGTATGCGAACGACGGCAAACTGCTGCCGAACTTTATCTTCGTTGCCAACATCGAATCGAAAGATCCGCAGCAGATTATCTCCGGTAACGAGAAAGTCGTTCGTCCACGTTTGGCGGATGCCGAGTTCTTCTTCAATACCGACCGTAAAAAACGTCTTGAAGATAACCTGCCGCGCCTGCAAACCGTGTTGTTCCAGCAACAGTTGGGGACGCTGCGCGACAAAACTGACCGCATTCAGGCGCTGGCTGGCTGGATTGCTGAACAGATTGGCGCTGACGTTAACCACGCTACCCGTGCGGGCCTGCTGTCTAAGTGTGACCTGATGACCAACATGGTCTTCGAGTTCACCGACACCCAGGGCGTTATGGGGATGCACTACGCGCGTCACGATGGCGAAGCGGAAGACGTAGCTGTCGCGCTGAATGAGCAGTATCAGCCGCGCTTTGCCGGTGATGACCTGCCGTCTAACCCGGTAGCCTGTGCGCTGGCGATTGCTGACAAGATGGATACCCTGGCGGGTATCTTCGGTATCGGCCAGCATCCGAAAGGCGACAAAGACCCGTTTGCGCTGCGTCGTGCCGCACTTGGCGTGCTGCGTATTATCGTTGAGAAGAACCTCAACCTTGATCTGCAAACGCTGACCGAAGAAGCAGTGCGTCTGTATGGCGATAAGCTGACTAATGCCAACGTGGTTGATGATGTTATCGACTTTATGCTCGGTCGCTTCCGCGCCTGGTATCAGGACGAAGGTTACACCGTTGACACCATCCAGGCGGTACTGGCGCGTCGTCCGACTCGTCCGGCTGATTTCGATGCCCGTATGAAAGCGGTATCGCACTTCCGTACCCTGGAAGCAGCTGCAGCACTGGCGGCGGCGAACAAGCGTGTATCTAACATCCTAGCGAAATCTGATGAAGTGCTGAGCGATCGCGTGAATGCCTCTACTCTGAAAGAGCCGGAAGAAATTAAACTGGCGATGCAGGTTGTGGTGCTACGTGACAAGCTGGAGCCGTACTTTGCGGAAGGTCGTTACCAGGATGCGCTGGTCGAACTGGCTGAGCTGCGTGAACCGGTCGATGCTTTCTTCGATAAAGTGATGGTCATGGTTGATGATAAAGAATTGCGTATCAACCGTCTGACCATGCTGGAAAAACTGCGCGAACTGTTCCTGCGCGTTGCGGATATTTCGCTGTTGCAGTAATAACGCCGTTATTAAAAAGCCTGCCATCTGGCAGGCTTTTTTTATCGCTAAATAATACAGCAACCTTTAATAATCTTCTGCTGAATAAAGATTATCTCATATATTAATTTTATGAGATTTTTTTAGGATTATATCAAGGAGAAGAAACGAACTTATTAAGCTGGAATAGCCACGGGTGCTTGAGGCTGTTTGTCTCAGGTATTCACCGAAAGGCAGACAGAGAAAAGCCCCACCTGACTATAAATCAAAGTGTACTGCACCCATTTTGTTGGACGATGAAATGGAATAGCCCCTGATATGTCAA
>ENA-ORSX01000061-ORSX01000061.1-human-gut-metagenome-genome-assembly--contig:-NODE-61-length-146397-cov-24.979152_pt1 | contig 146397 bp, 134 predicted proteins | sample MGYA00241904_ERZ509172 | MGnify/ENA primary metagenome ERZ509172 (study PRJEB26280, sample SAMEA2338795) | human gut metagenome | biome: human gut; feature: human-associated habitat; material... | reverse complement strand
CTTTTCCTCAGATTTTTCTTCTATCACCCTCTTGACTTCATACCATTGGACTAAACATTACAGGGCGCGGGGTGCGCCTTCTGCTTGCTTTCATTTTAGCACAGATCGCACGAAAAATCCACTGCCGCGCGGGTGCAGGCACAAATTCCCCGTGTCAGCGCCAGTTGCTGCGGTTCTGGTTCTGCCAGGTACGGCGCGTCTTATGGTATTTGATCTCCTGCTTGACCGTGCGGAAGAAATCCCCGCCGAAAAACAGAAGAAAGTTTGCCAGCGAGAGCAGCACCGCCGCCCGGGTGCTCCAGCCTCCCATCAGCAGGTCGATGAGACACAGCGCGCCCGAGAATAGGGCCATATACTTCATCTTAATGGGGATGATGAAGAACAGCAGCACCTGAAAATCAGGGTAGAGCATGGCAAAAGCAAAAAACAGCGACAGGTTGATGTAGTAGCTGGTGCCGTAACCTGTGAGCGCAGCCGCCAAGATGGCCCCGAGCATGCCGCACAAGTAGTAGACGTTGAACTGGAAATCGCCCCAGGTATTTTCCAGTGTGTTGCCGATGAGATAGTAGAAATAAAGCGTCAGCACAAGGCCCAGCGGGCTGGTGCTCTGGGGAATGAACACAAAGGTGAACAGCCGCCACACCTCGCCGTGCATCACGGCGGCCCAGTTCAGCGAAAAACGGCTGAGCAGCAGGATGTCTGGGTTGAGCAGATTGGCCAGATAAACCATGGCCTGCCCCGCGATGATGACCAGCATCAGATGGGGAATGCAGATGCGGCCGAATTTCCGTTCGAGCTTATAGACCCATTTCATGAAACGTTTGGTTCCTTTCTCCACCGCCCGCGCCGCGGGCGGATATTGCTTTTTGTTGAATCCGCCGCGGGCGGAAAAACCGGCGGCGATATAAAGATATTGTATCAAAACCTCTTTCAGTATTCAACAATTAGTTATGTACAAACTGTAACATTCGCGGAATATTGTGGAAAACCGGGGCCTATTTTACGCCCTTTTCAACGCTTTCCACAGGGTTTTCAACAAAAGCTGTGGAAAACCCGCTATACTCGGTGTAAAACTCGGTTGAAATGTTGAAAGTTTTCCTTGTCCGTGTTGAAAAACGCTCCGCGCCGGATCCCGGCGCGAAGCGAAGCATGGCATGTACTTTTGTTTTGAAGTATGCAGTTTGGGCGCATATATATTTGAAGCTGCCGCATGAAAATATATATTTTCTAGAGATGGGGCTTCAAATCTTTTTCTCACGGGCTTACCCACAAAATATTGGGGGTGTGTTTGCCGCCTTATGCCGACGCATCTTTATCCGCATTTGGAGAAACCGCAGTTGCGGCAGATGACACAGCCTCCCTCATGCTCCACGGGGCCGCCGCATTCGGGGCAGATATGTATCTCCGACGCCGCGGCAGGCACATGGCTGCCGCGGGGTCCGGCCGTGGCCGGGCCGCCGGCCGCCGCGCGGCGCTGCCCGGGCGTTGGCTCTGCCTCAGGATGCTGGACAGCGTTGTTGTTTTCACGGATGAAACGGTCCACTTTGGCCAAAACCTTAGCGATGGCGTCCGGGCAGGAGGTGCAGCTCATGCCCTGCTGGCGGATTGTGGACGGACAGCGGATGCCCTTGAGCTGGTCATACACTTCCTCCACGCTGATGCCACTGCGCAGCGCCACGCTGGCAAGGCGGGCCGTTGCTTCGCTCTGGCTGGGGCAACCGCCGGCCTTGCCTGTACTGGTAAACACCTCGCAGATGCCGTTTTCATCGTAGTTCACCGTGACGTACAGATTGCCGCAGCCAATCTTCATACGCTCGGTAAAGCCCATAGTGATGGCCGGGCGCGGGCGGGGCACGATGCGTCCAAAGGGATGCTGCGCGGCGGCTCCTCCTTCTTTTTTGACGCTGCCGATGTTCAGCACCTGGCTGTCCCGGCTGCCGTCCCGGTAGATGGTGACGCCCTTGCAGCCCATTTTATAGGCCAGCATATACACTTCAGCCACTTCCTCGCGGGTGGCGGAGTGGGGAAAATTCACGGTCTTGGACACCGCGTTGTCCGTGTGCCGCTGGAAAGCGGCCTGCATCCTGGTATGATATACCGGGCTTACGTCGTGGGCACAAACAAACACACGGCGGATGTCCTCGGGAATCTCCGCGATATGGGCGATGGTACCTTCTTTGGCGATTTTGCGCATCAAAGCGTCGGAGTACAGTCCGCGCTCCTGCAGCTTTTCCCGCAGCACCGGGTTTACCTCCAGCATCTCCGTACCGTCCATGATGTTGCGGATATACACATAGGCAAACACAGGCTCCACGCCGGAGGAGCAGCCGCCAATCATGGACAGCGTACCCGTGGGCGCGATGGTGGTGACGGTGCCGTTGCGCAGGAGATCGCCATCCTTGTAGATGCTCTCGGCAAACAAGGGGAACGCACCGCGCTGGGCCGCCAGCGCAGTACTGGCCGCGTGCCCCTCGGCGTTGATAAAGGCCATCAGCTTCTCCGCCAACGCAACGCCCTCGTCGGAATTGTAGGGCACCCCCAGATACAGCAGCATATCGGCAAAGCCCATCACGCCCAGGCCGATTTTGCGTGTGGCCCGTGTCACCGCGCCAATCTGCTCCAGCGGATAGTTATTCACGTCAATAACGTTGTCCAAAAAATGTATGGCCTGGCGCACGGTGTCCCGCAGCAGGCCGTAATCCACGGCATAGCCTTCCGGCGTTTTTGCAAGCATTTTCACCAGATTGATGCTGCCCAGGTTGCAGCTTTCGTAGGGCAGCAGCGGCTGCTCACCGCAGGGATTGGTGGATTCGATCTCCCCCTGGGATGGAACCACATTGTCCCGGTTCAGGCGGTCCAGGAAGATGATGCCCGGCTCGCCGTTGCGCCATGCCGCGTCCACGATCTTTTCAAACAGCTCCCGGGCGCTGCGTTTGCCCACCGGGTGCCGGGTCTGCGGGTCGATGAGGTCGTAGTCCCGGTTTTCCTCCACGGCCTGCATGAACGCCTCGGTGATGCCCACCGAAATATTGAAATTGGTGATGTCCCCGTTCACCTTTTTGCAGTCGATGAATTCCAGGATATCGGGATGGTCCACCCGCAGGATGCCCATGTTCGCCCCGCGCCGGGTGCCGCCCTGCTTCACGGCCTCGGTAGCCATATTGAACACGCGCATAAAGCTGACGGGGCCGGAGGCCACGCCGCCTGTGGAATTGACGGGCGCGCCGTTCTGCCGCAGACGGGAGAACGAAAAGCCCGTGCCGCCGCCGGATTTGTGGATGAGCGCGGCGTTTTTCACCGTCTCGAAAATCGCCTCCATGCTGTCCTCCACAGGCAGCACAAAGCAGGCCGAAAGCTGCCCCAACGGGCGGCCCGCATTCATCAGCGTGGGAGAGTTTGGCAAAAAACGCAGGCTGGTCATCAGCTCGTAAAAGCTGTCCGCCAGCGCAGCAGTATCCGCGTTTTCATCATAATTCCGGTCTGCCGCCGCCACGGCCGCGGCAACACGGCGGAACAGGCCCGCCACATCCTCCGTGTGGTTGCCCTCCGCGTCCTTGGCCAGATACCGCTTTTCCAGCACCTGCAGCGCATTTTTCCCAATGTCTTCGATCGCCATTTCTTTTCCTCACCTTTCTTCAATTCTCCAATTATCATACGCTTTTCATTCTAACACCATATATTGTGTCTATCAAGAGAATTCCGGCTCATCCGCACATAAATCTTGTAGAACTATTTCTGCACTTTTTGTGCGGGGTAACCAAAGCCGGCGGCATACCGCCCGCCGGGACTCTCCCGTGCCGCACAAAAAAGGCCGCACCCCGCCGAAAACACGGAGCGCAGCCAAAATATGCTTTTCTGCCGGGCTATTGGTCCAGCTCCGGCGGGGTGAAGCCCTCGCCGAACACCTCGCTGGCCTCGGTGATCATCACAAAGGCGTTGGGGTCCACTGCATGGGCCGCGTTGCGCACCTTGAATATCTCCGCCTTGCCGCAGGCACACAGAATAAGATGCCGCTCAATGCCCGAATACGTACCGATGGCCTTGATAAGCGTTGCACCCCGGCCCGTTTCCTCATCGATCTTCTTCGCAGTGGCATAGCCGTCGGTGGTGATGATGATGGCCAGCTTGCCGCTGCCCGCGCCGTAGATGATCTTATCAATGATCACCGACGCCGCATAGGTGGAGATAACGCCGTACAGCACTGCGTCGATGTTGCCGAACACAAAACCGCCCAGCACGATGACAACAAGGTCCGTCATCAGCGTCACTTGGCCCATGGAGAAATGCGGCTTAAGCTTTTTGATGGTGACGATGAGGAAATCCGTGCCGCCGGTGGACGAGCCGCGCATATAGATCAGCGCCAGACCTGCGCCCATAAACACACCGGAAAAAATGGCCGCCAGGAAACTGTTGCCCGTGTACAGCGGCGTCAGCGGGAACACAAGGTCCAAAAACAACGTGGAAATGACCATCGTCTTGAAACTCTTGAGCAGAAACTTGCGCCCCACCACCTTATAGCTGATGATGATGATGGGAATGTTGATGATAAGGGTCATCGTGCCGATGGGCAGATCCCACAAATAATTGCAGATCAGCGCCAGGCCCGACACGCCGCCGGGCGCAAAATCCGCTGATTTGGCAAACGTATAAACGCCGATAGCAAACAGGATACTGCCCACAACATCGTATACCGTATCCACGGCAAAGGTCTTGAGCGCCTGTACGCGCTGGGCCTTCGTGCGCTTCGGCCTCTTTTGCTGCTTTTCTTTTTTCATAAAACAGACGCCTCCCTTTCCACACACCGCTCGCACTGTCTGCGCGGGCGCCGCGCGTTGCTCCGGCACCCAAACGCCGCCGCGCACTTTTTATTATACACGATTCGAGCCGCAAAACAAAGGGGATTCTTTGGCGGCAAATTGCGGAAAAGGGATTGACAGGCGGAAAGAAAGGGAATAAAATGAACATTGTTCAGTTTGGAGGTCGAACTCGATGAATAAAACTGCGACGTCCCGGCAGGCGCTTCTGGAAGCCGCGCGGGAGATCGCGCGGCGGGACGGGCTGGGACACATCAGCATCCGCCGCACGGCCGCCATGTGCGGCGTGTCTATCGGCACTGTATACAATTATTATCCCGCCAAGGCGGACCTTGTGCTGGCTGTGATTGAAGATTTTTGGAAACGCGTGTTCCACGGCGGCCTCTCCTGTGATTTTACCCATGGCTCGGATTTCAGCGCCGTATGCGGGCAGATCTATACCGCGCTGCGCACGCATCTGGCCCAGTTTGAGCACACCTTCCTGCGGGAGCTGGCAAGCCTGAACGAGGCCGAGCGCCAGCAGGGAAAAGCGCTGGAAATGCAGTATTGGGAGCACATTCGAGCGGGCATGCTGGCCGTACTTGCCAGGGACGCCCGTGTGCGGCCCGACGCTTTTACGGAAACCTTCACCCGTGAGCAATTCGTATCCTTCGTGTTTTGCACGATGATATCGATGCTGCGGGCGGGCAAAGAGAACGCCTCGTTTTTGCAGGAGGTCGTCTGCCGCCTGATCTATTGACGCAGGCGGCGCGGGCTTTTCACTGAAAAAGGAAATTCCCCCGCGCCCGGACACCTGGGTGCGGGGAAATACGCTCATTAAAATGAACATTGTTCAGATTGGAGAGAAGCATATGCAGGCAATTATGGAAACTCTGTTCGACGCCGTCTATCTCGTCACGGTGGTGACGCTGGGATGTATCATGGTAAAAAGCGCGCAGGACCGGGAAACGAAGCTATTCGGCTGGATGGCCGTCATTCTGGGCTGCGGCGACGCATTTCATCTGGTGCCCCGGGCCTGGGCGCTGTGTACCGACGGCCTGGCGGCCCACGCGGCAGCACTGGGAGCGGGCAAATTCATCACATCCATTACGATGACGATATTTTACGTTATTCTTTACCATATTGGAAAACGGCGCTATGGCCTGCACAGCCGGGCGCTGACGGGCGCCGTATACACTCTGGCCGCGGCGCGCATCGGATTGTGCCTGTTCCCGCAGAATGCGTGGCTTTCGGCGAACGCGCCGCTGTCCTGGGGCATCTGGCGCAACGTTCCGTTCGCGCTGCTGGGCGCGCTGGTCATCGTGGTATTCCTGCGCGGCGCCCGGCAGGCGGGGGACAGGGCCTTCCGCTGGATGTGGCTGGCCATCGTGCTCAGCTTCGCGTTCTATATCCCGGTGGTGCTGTGGGCCGACGTCGTTCCGCTCGTGGGCATGCTCATGATCCCCAAGACCTGCGCTTATATGTGGGTGGTCTGGATGGGCTTTTCGGATATGCATCGTAAAAGGAAGGAGACTGTCAAATGAAAAAATTGCTGAACACCGCGTTCATTTACGCTCTGGCCGCGATGGCCGGCGGCGTATTCTACCGTGAATTCACAAAATTCAACGGGTTTTCCGGGCGCACGGCGCTGGGCCTGGTACACACGCACCTGTTCCTGCTGGGAACGATGTTTTTCCTGCTTGCCGCGCTGTTTTCCAAAGAGCTTGACTGGGCCCGGGGGAGAAACTTCCGGCTGTTTTACGGGCTGTACAATACCGGGCTTTGCGTGACGGCGGTAATGCTGGCCGTGCGCGGCGCGGCGCAGGTACTGGCACTTCCGCTTTCCCGCGGGATGGACGCGGCAATCTCCGGCGTCGCGGGGCTGGGACATATCTGCCTGGGCGCGGGGCTCGTGGTGTTTTTCCTCTCCCTGAAAAAAACGGCGTGCACGGCCAATGTGCAATAATTAGCTTTAAAAAACAAAAGCCAGCGTTTTTCTCTTCGAAGAACGTTGGCTTTTTTATTTTCCTTTTTCATCGGAACGCCCCGCAAGATAATCCAAGGATACCCCGTAAAAATCGGCCAGCGTCATCAACGCGTCGATGGGAATCGCGACACGGCCCAATTCATACTTTGAATATGTGGTCTGCTTGATGCATAACAAGTCCGCTATTTCCTGCTGAGTCTTATCGTTATCCTCTCGCAGCGCGCGGATGCGCGTCAAATCCATTGCCTTCACCCATGTTTACTATACCCTAGTCTTATTGTGACTATTGAAATTTAGTCGCAATTGGACTCTTATAGTAAAGAAAGGAGGAAATAGAATGGACAGCAAACATTTAGAAGAATTGACTAAAACAATTGCTGAGAGAAATGGGACCACGCCAGAAGCAGTACGCCGGGAAATGGAAGCCGCACGAAACAGCGCATGGGATACCGACGATTCCAGCGCCCGCGGTCGTCAAAAAGTATTGTTTCCCGCTGGAAAGCCACAGCTTTCGGAATTTCTGGAGATTATCGCAAAAGAAATCAAAAAAGCATAATGTCTCTTTTTTGATTAAAAGAGCGCCCCGCACCGAAAGGTGCGGGGCGCTCTCTGCTTTACTTCGCTTGTGCCGATTATTCGTACAGTTTGGCAAGCTTGCCCAGGTACTCGTAGCGGTCCTTCGCGGCGTCGGCTGCCTTGTCGAACAGCACCTGTGCACGCTCGGGGAAAGCGCGCTGCAGGCGGCTGTAACGCGTCTCGCTCTCAATGAATTCCTTGTAGTCCGCCGTCGGCGCTTTGCTGTCGATGGTGAACGGGTTCTTGCCTTCGGCCTTTTTGCGCGGGTCGAAGCGGAACATATTCCAATAGCCCGCGTCCACGGCGCGCTTCATCTCGTTCTGGCAGTTGGTCATACCGCCCTTGACGCCGTGCATCTCGCAGGGGGCGTAGCCGATGATGAGGGACGGGCCGTGATAGCTCTCGGCCTCCGTGATGGCCTTGATGGTCTGGTTCTTGTCCGCGCCCATGGCGATCTGCGCCACATACACGTAACCGTAGCTCATGGCGATCTCGGCCAGATTCTTTTTGCCGATGGCCTTGCCCGCCGCGGCGAACTGAGCCACCTGACCGATCTGGCTGGCCTTGGAAGCCTGGCCGCCGGTGTTGGAATAAACCTCGGTGTCAAAGACCATGACGTTCACGTCTTCGCCGGAAGCGAGCACGTGGTCCAACCCGCCGAAACCGATATCATAGGCCCAGCCGTCGCCGCCGAAGATCCAGACGGACTTCTTGGCCAGGTACTGCTTCTGCGCCAGAATTTCAGCCGCAAGCGTGCAGGCCTCGCAGTCGCAGGTGGCCTTGCCGGCAGCCTTCAGGCTCTTCATATGCTCCAGCATGGACGCGGCGTTGTCGCCGAACTTCGCCTTGCCCTCGGCGCTCTCCAGGAACGCGATGCCTTCCTCTACGGTCAGCACGCCGTTCTCCAGCGCGGCAATATACTTATCGGCGGCGGCAGAGTTCAGCTTGCCGTCCTCCATAGTGTCCAGCCATTCCTGCGCAGCGGCCTTCAGGTCGGGCAGCGCGTACTCAACAGCGATCAGCGCACGGGTCTTGTCGGCCAGGCTCTCGCGGATGGTCTTCTGGCCCAGATACATGCCGAAGCCGTGCTCTGCGTTGTCCTCGAACAGGCTGTTTGCCCAGGCCGGGCCCTTGCCGGACAGACGGTTGCGGGTGTACGGGGACGTTGCGGCCGGGCCGCCCCAGATGGACGAACAGCCGGTGGCGTTGGAAATATACATACGCTCGCCGTACAACTGGGTAATCAGGCGGGCGTAGCTGGTCTCGGCACAGCCCGCGCAGCTGCCGGAGAACTCAAGCAGCGGCTGGTTGAACTGAGAACCCTTGACGGTCGTCTCGGCCATCATGCCCTCTTTCTTGCCCACGTTGGCTACAGCATAGTCGAACACTTCCTGCTGGGCCAGCTGGCTCTCCTGAGGCATCATCTTCAGCGCCTTGCCGGGGGCCGGGCAGACGTCGACGCAGACGCCGCAGCCCATGCAGTCCAGCGGAGAGACCGTCATGCCGAACTGATAGTTCTCGCAGCCCTTGCCGGTCATCGGCTTCACCTTCAGCGCGGCGGGGGCGGCGGCAACTTCTTCGGCGGAGAAAGCAAACGGACGGATGGTGGCATGCGGGCAGACATAGGCGCACTGGTTGCACTGAATGCACTTTGTAACGTCCCACTCGGGCACGCTCACGGCAACGCCGCGCTTCTCATATGCGGAAGCTCCCTGCTCGAACTGGCCGTCCACATGGTCCACGAAAGCGGAAACCGGCAGGCTGTCGCCGTCCATCTTGTCGACCGGGAACAGGATCTCCTTGACCATCTTGACGGTGGCGGGGTTGCCGGCCAGCTCGTGGTCGCCCTCGGCGTCCTTCGCGTCGGCCCAGGAAGCCGGCACGTCGATCTTGACGAAGGCGTCAAAGCCCGCGTCAATGGCCTTGTAGTTCATCTCGACGATGGCGTCGCCCTTCTTGGCAAAGGACTTATAGGCCGCTTCCTTCATGAACTTCAGCGCGTCTTCCTTCGGCAGCACGCCTGCCAAAGCAAAGAAGGCGGACTGCAGGATGGTGTTGGTGCGCTTGCCCAGGCCAATTTCGATGGCCTTGTCGATGGCGTTGATTGTATACAGCTGGATGTTGTTCTTGGCGATATAGCGCTTCGCCTCGGCGGGCATGTGGTGATCCAGCTCTTCCGGCGTCCACTGGCAGTTGATCATGAACACGCCGCCCGGCTTTACGTCGTTGACCATCTTGTAGCCCTTGATGACGTAGGACGGGTTGTGGCATGCCACGAAATCGGCCTTGTTGATATAGTACGGCGCGCGGATGGGCTTGTCGCCGAAGCGCAGGTGGCTGATCGTCACGCCGCCGGTCTTCTTCGAGTCATACTGGAAGTAGGCCTGGATATATTTGTCGGTATGGTCGCCGATGATCTTGGTGGAGTTCTTGTTGGCGCCGACCGTGCCGTCGCCGCCCAGGCCCCAGAACTTGCACTCGACGGTGCCTTCGGCAGCCGTGTTGGGCGCGGGCTTCTCCTCCAGAGAGAGGTAGGTGACATCGTCGTTGATGCCCAGTGTGAAGCGCTCCTTCGGAGCGTCCTTCGCCAGTTCTTCATATACGGCAAACACGCTGGACGGCGGGGTATCCTTGCTGCCCAGGCCATAGCGGCCGCCGATGATGGTGCCCTCGCGGCCCGCTTCGCGGAACGCGGCCATAACGTCCAGATGGAGCGGCTCGGCCAGAGCGCCCGGCTCCTTGGTGCGGTCCAGCACGGCGATCTTCTTCGCGGTGGCCGGAATGGCGGCCAGCAGCTTGTCGGCCGCGAACGGACGGTACAGGCGGACCTTCACCAGACCGACCTTCTCGCCCTTGGCGGTGAGGTAATCAATGACTTCCTCGGCCACGTCGCAGATGGAGCCCATGGCGATGATGACGCGGTCTGCGTCGGAAGCGCCGTAGTACTCGAACAGCTGGTAGTTGGTACCCAGCTTCGCGTTCACCTTGCCCATGTATTTTTCCACAATGCCGGGCACGGCCTCGTAGAACTTATTGCAGGCCTCACGGTGCTGGAAGAAGATATCGCCGTTCTCGTGGGAGCCGCGCATAGCGGGGTTCTCGGGGTTCAGCGCATGGGCGCGGAACGCCTTCACCGCTTCCATGTCCGTCATTTCCTTCAGGTCGTCGTAATCCCAGACCTCGATCTTCTGGATCTCGTGGCTGGTACGGAAGCCGTCGAAGAAGTTGATGAACGGCACACGGCTCTCCAGCGTGGCCAGGTGCGCCACAGCAGCCAGGTCCATGACCTCCTGCGGGTTGGACTCGGCCAGCATGGCAAAGCCCGTCTGGCGGCAGGCATATACGTCGGAATGATCGCCGAAGATGTTCAGCGCATGGCTGGCCACGGTACGGGCGGAAACATGGAACACGGCGGGCAGCAGCTCACCGGCGATCTTATACATGTTGGGGATCATCAGCAGCAGGCCCTGGGACGCGGTGAACGTGGTGGTCAGCGCGCCGGCAGCCAGGGAGCCGTGCACGGTGCCGGCCGCGCCCGCCTCGGACTGCATCTCAACAACTTTCACTTCGGTGCCGAAGATGTTCTTCTGGTGCAGGGCGGACCACTGGTCCACCTGGTCGGCCATGGGGCTCGACGGGGTGATGGGGTAGATGCCGGCAACTTCGGTAAACGCATAGGCTACATGAGCCGCAGCGGTGTTGCCGTCCATAGATTTCTTGGATCTTGGCATTTTTCTTCCTCCGGTTCTTTCTTTATTCCCCCGCGGCGGCAGATGATTCCGGGCGGGGGGTGGTGTGAGCAGAAACAGGCGTTTTGCGGGGGCATCGTTTCTGCATTACGCTCGTCATTATTGTAGCAAAGTTTTGCGGGAAAGTAAACAAGGGGCAGGGGATTTTTATGGGGAACCGCGGCCATTTTTACAAAAAAATCCCACCTTCACACCTCCATGCGCCTCCTTTTACACGATTTTACGCCCTGCATTTGACACGCCGCTTTCAATCCAGTATATTATAAGGTAAATATCCGGGCTTATGCGCCCGCATTCTATGGCCCGCGCTCCGGCGGCGGGCGGAAAGAAGGAGTTTTTTTCAGATGGACCCTGATGGTCTTAGTATCCTCATCGCAACAGCTTCCACGTTTGGCGCGCTTGCGGCGGCTTACCGCGCGGGCGCAGTGTCCGCAAGCGAACCGGAGCGGCAGCAGAGCGGCATCCTTGGTTTTTCCGACAGGATGGCCGGGCTTTGCGCGGCATTTGTGTTTGCGTGCGGATTTTTTGTTTACGGCTTTCTTCGCATTTTTGCACAGGCTCCCTGGTGGACGCTTCTGTGCCTGGCGGCGCTGGCCGCGCTGGCCGTGCTGCTGTACAGCCTTGGCCGGGCGAAGGGCCGCATAAAGGAGAAAAGCGGCTTCACGGCCGCCTGTATGCTGGGTGCGCCGCTGGCCGCTCCCGCGAAGCTGGTGTTCAAGGCGCTGGGGCTCTCGGCCCAGTCCGACGTAACAGAGGAAGATGTGCTCTCTTTCGTGGACGACGTGGAGGAGCACGATCTGATAGACGAAAGCCAGAAGAAGATGATCACCAACATCTTCGAGCTGGACGACGTGACGGCAGGCGACGTGATGACCCACCGCACCGAGATCGTAAGCGTGGAGGAAAACACGCCCGCCGCCGACGCGGTACGCCTTTCTCTGGAGCACGGATTTTCGCGCCTCCCGGTATACCGCAAGTCACTGGACGACATTGTCGGCATTTTGTATGTGAAGGACCTGTTCGCGCTTTGGGACACGCCGGAAAAGGCGCAGGCCCCGGTGAGCCGGTTCATGCGCGGCGCGATGTTCGTGCCGGAAGCCTGCCGCGCCCAGGAGCTGCTGGTGGATTTTAAGGTAAAGCACACGCAGATCGCCGTGGTGGTGGACGAATACGGCGGCACCAGCGGACTTGCCACGATGGAGGACGTCCTGGAGGAGATCGTGGGCAACATCCAGGACGAATTTGACAACGAGGACGAGGACCTTGTGGCCACCGAGGACGGGTTTGTTGCCGCAGGCAGCGCGGACCTGGAGGAAGTGTTCGAGGCCTTCGGCCTGGAACCGCCCGATGAGGACGAGGACGGCGAGGCCGATTTCGATACCGTGGGCGGCCTGATCATCGACCGCTTGGGCCGTATCCCCGCAGCGGGGGAAGATGTGACGCTGGAATACGGCGGGCTGGAATTCACAGTGCTGGAAGTGGAGGACCGGAGAGTGGGCAAGGTAAAATGCACCCGCGCTCCGGAGCTGAACCCCGAAAATGACGACGACGAAGAAGAGGATGCATGATGGCACATTTTGAAAAACGGCTTTCGAGCGAGACAAAATTCGAGGGACGCGTCATCACCGTGACGCTGGACAGGGTGGAACTGGAAAACGGCGGCACCAGCACCCGGGAGGTGGTACGCCATCACGGCGGTGCGGGCGTTGCAGCGCTCAACGACGAGGGTGAGCTCTATCTGGTGCGCCAGTACCGCTACGCGCTGGACCGGGAATTGATCGAGATTCCTGCCGGCAAGCTGGAAAAGGGGGAGGACCCATTGGAAGCCGCCAAGCGTGAGCTGGGCGAGGAAGCGGGCCTTGCCGCCGCCGAATACCGGGACCTGGGGTATATCATTCCCACCTGCGGATATTGCAGCGAGATCATTTACCTGTATGCGGCCAAGGGCCTTTCTCCCGTGGGGCAGCACCTGGACGCGGACGAATTTCTCTCGGTGTTCACGCTGCCGCTGGACAAGGCCGCGGAAATGGTTCTCTCCGGTGAGATCACCGACAGTAAGACCGTAGCCGCTGTACTGAAGGTGAAAGCCCTGCGGGACGCGGGCCGGTTTTAAACAGTTTCAACACGCGGAGCACGGGAAACGGCGGTCCCTGTTCTGCCAGACAGAACGGCCGCGCCCCTGCGGCGGCATCTGCCGTTTTGGAAAGGAGCTTTTCGGAATGAACGTTGCTTTCTGCACCTGCCGGGACACAAAATGTCCGCTGAACCCCGTGAACCACGACAGGGGCTGCACGCCCTGCATTGGGAAATGCCTGCGGGAAGGTGAGCTGCCGAGCTGCTTTTTCAACGCGGTGGCCCCTTACCGGGGACCGGACGCGGATTATACCTATCAGGGCTTTGCACAGCTTGTGCTGGAGGCGGAGCGGCCCTGCACGGCGGGCCCGCGGTAGGCGGGCGCGGAGCAGATGCAATCTCCGCCGCCGGAAACTTAAGAACCTCCACAGGATATTTTTTCAGGCCATGCGGCCGCTTTTCACGCGGGCTGCGGCCGGGGGAATCGTTGGGATGAAAAACAGCGGCCGGATACTTCCCGGCCGCTGTTTTTTCTGTGCGGAAAATCTTATTTCTGCATCACGGCGCCTTCGTTTGCGCCCGACACCAGCTTTGCATAGCGCGCCAGCCAGCCTGTGGTCTCCTTAGGTGCAGGAGCCGTCCATGCCGCGCGGCGGCGCGCCAGCGTATCGTCGTCCACGCGCACGCCGATACGCCCGCCCGGGATGTCGATATCGATGACGTCGCCCTCCTCGATGAGCGCGATATTTCCGCCCACGGCGGCCTCAGGCGCCACATGTCCGATGGACGCGCCGCGGGACGCGCCCGAGAAGCGTCCGTCGGTGATGAGCGCCACGGATTTGTCCAGCTTCATACCCGCCAGCGCGCTGGTGGGATTGAGCATCTCGCGCATACCGGGGCCGCCCACCGGGCCTTCGTATCGGATGACCACCACATCTCCCGGGTGGATGCGGCCGTTGTAAATGGCGTCGATGGCGCTTTCCTCACCGTCAAACACCCGCGCGGGACCGCTGTGCACCAGCATCTCGGGCGCGACCGCGCTGCGCTTCACCACGCAGCCGTTCTGCGCAATGTTGCCCCACATCACGGCGATGCCTCCCGTCTTGCTGTACGGGTCGTCCGCGGGACGGATGGCGTTTGTATCGCGGTTCTGCGCGCCTGCAATGTTCTCGCCCACGGTTTTGCCCGTCACAGTGGGCAGGCTGGTATCCAGCAGGCCCAGCCCGGCCAGCTGCGCCATGACAGCGGGCACGCCGCCCGCGGCGTACAGGTCCTCAATATGGGTGGGGCCGGCCGGGGCAAGGTGGCAGAAGTTGGGCACCTTCGCGCTCATTTCATTGAAAGTCTCCAGGCTCATAGGCACATCGGCCTCGTTGGCAATGGCCAGCAGGTGCAAAACGCTGTTGGAACTGCAGCCCAGCGCCATATCCGTGGCCAGCGCGTTTCTGAATGCCGCCGGCGTCAGAATGTCCCGGGGACGCACCCCGTCCCGCACCAGATCCATGATGCGCATGCCTGCATGCTTTGCCAGCTGCGTGCGCGCCGCGTATACCGCAGGGATGGTTCCGTTGCCGGGCAGCGCCATGCCAATGGCTTCGCACAGGCAGTTCATGCTGTTGGCCGTATACATACCCGAGCAGCTGCCGCAGCCGGGACAGGTGTTTTTGGTGTAATCGTCCAGCACGTCTTCGCCGATGATGCCGGCCTTGTAGCTCCCCACCGCCTCGAACATCTGGGAAAGCGAAACGTGGCGCGTGCCCTGCCGGCCCGAGAGCATCGGCCCGCCGCTGACGACAATGGACGGGATATTCAGCCGGGCCGCGGCCATCAGCATGCCGGGCACGATCTTGTCGCAGTTCGGCACCAGTACCAAGCCATCAAACCCGTGGGCGCGCGCCATCGTCTCCACGCTGTCGCAGATCAGCTCACGGCTGGGCAGGGAATACTTCATACCGATATGGCCCATGGCGATTCCGTCGCACACACCGATGGACGGTACCAGGATAGGAGTACCGCCCGCCATGCGCACGCCCGCCTTGACAGCCTCGGCCAGCTTGTCCAAATGAGCATGGCCGGGTACGATCTCGCTGTACGCGCTCACAACGCCGATCAACGGACGGTTGATTTCTTCATCAGTATAACCCAGAGCATAAAAAAGACTCCGGTTCGGCGCACGTTCAGCGCCTTTCAGTACGGATTCGCTGTTCAATTGCATGGTGTTCCTCTCCTTTTTTTGCTTTTTTCCCCACCGTATCCCATGTACAATAGACGCGGTACTTTTTAACTAGCCGCAATGTACCAAAAACGGCGCACAGCCAAGGCCGCGGACGGGCGCTGAACGCTTTCCCGGGCCCGCCCGGCGCTCCGCGGCCTTTCCGTTCGCACCTGCGGCATCGGATGAAGCCTTCGGAGCTTTCCGCCGCGCGGCGGAAAACCGCTGTTTTTATACACTGATACTATAGCACAGGCGCGGCAAAACTGCAAAGCATAAATGTGTATCGGTTGCAACCCCGCCGGGGAACGGGTATAATGAGGGCAGAGCGCCGCCGCACGGCCGCGCCATTGTCCGCGCGGCGCGGGCCTCCGGGCTCCGTCCCGGCGGAGACCGAAGGAGACAAGCTATGAATATCCTGATCGTAGGCTGCGGCCGCGTGGGCCGCAGGCTGGTACATGTGCTGGAGCGGCTGGGGCACGATGTTTCCGTGCTGGACGAAGACGCCGCCAATCTGGCTCTGCTCAATGAACTGGAGCCGCCATTTTCCGGCATGGCCGTGGCGGGCGTGCCCATCGACGGCGATGTACTGCGCAGTGCGGGCATTGAGGCCTGCGACGCCGTGGCCGCCGTCACCAAGGATGACAACATCAATCTGATGGTAGCGCAGATCGCGCGCGAGCTGTTCGGTGTGAAGCACGTCATCGCCCGCGTGGCCGAGCCCTCCCGCAAAGAGGTCTACACCGAGCGCTTTGGCCTGCGCATCGTGTGCGGCACCAATCTGACGGCCCAAGGCCTGCTGGCGGGTATTCTGCAGGAGGAGGACGACGAGGACCAGTGCGTGATGTTCGGTTCCTCCACGGCAAATTTTTCAGCTGTACCTGCCGCGAAGCATCAGTGGAACCGTCCGCTTTCGTCCGTACAGCCGCCCCGGGCGGGCATGATGGTATTCGGCGTGCTGCGCGCCAACGGCACGATGGAACTTGCCAACACCCAGCCTACGCTGCATGTGGATGATAAGATCCTGTTTGCGGAACTGGCGGACTGAGGAATACTCCCGCCGCCGCGGATAGCGGCCCATGCGGGGAAACATCATAAGGAGTACAAAAATATGCGTGTTTGTATCGTGGGCGGAGGCAAAGTGGGCTACTATCTTGCCAAGACCCTTCTGGAGCACGGCCACACGCCGGTGCTCATCGAGGACGACCCGGCCATGTGCCGCAAGGTGGCCGACAGCCTGGACCTGACCGTGGTGTGCGGCGACGGCACTTTTGCCGAAGTGCAGGAGAGCGCGGACGTGGCTCACTGCAGCGCCATGGTTGCGGTAACGGGCCGGGACGAAGACAATTTGATCGTATGCCAGCTTGCAAAGCAGGTGTTCAAGGTCAAGCGCACGGTGGCCCGGGTGAACAACCCCAAAAACGCCGCAGTACTGAAAAAACTGGGCGTGGACATTGCCGTGAGCGCTACCGATAACCTGACGCACCTCATCGAGCGCGAGGTGGAGACGGCGGCCATCCAGCAGCTGCTCAGCCTTGCGGGGGGGACGGCCTCGCTCACCGAGGTGCTCATTCCACAGGGCTTCGCCCATGCGGGGAAAACGCTGGCTGAGCTTGTCATCCCCAAGGATGCGGTGGTCATTTCCATCACGCGGGACGGTGAGCTGATCGTCCCCCGCGGCAATACGCAGATCCTGGTGAACGATAAAGTCGTGGTGCTGGCCAAAAACACGGCGTTCCACGAGCTGGCACAAAGCTGGAACCTGGCGGACGTAAAATAGCCCCGCACGGGCGGCTCCCGGTTTCGGCGGAAAGGAAGATCTATGGAATTTTCTGTCCCGCGGCACGGCGCCGCCATCGTCAGCGGCTGGTGCGCCGCACTGGGCGCGATGCTGTGCCTGCCGTTCTGGAAAAATTTCTTTACGCCGACGCTGGCGGTATTTCTGCTGTGGCTTGCGGTGTGCTTCGGCGTGCTGGCGCCGCGGCTGGCTTCGTCCTGCGTGCGTGTGGGCGGCAACCATCTGACGCTTCGGCGCGGCCTGCTGTTTCCCGTAACGCGGCGCATCCCGCTGCGGTTCCTTGCGGGCTGCCACATCGTGCAGACGCCGCTGCAGCGCATGACGGGCACCTGCCTGTTCTTCCTGTACTCCAGCGGCTGCACCACGTTGGTGCCCGGTATGCGCAAGGCGGACGCGGAGTGCCTTTCCGCCAAGCTGACGCACGGGGGGAAGCTGCTGTGAACAGGCAACGCCGGTTCCATATCATTTTTGCGGTCCATTATCTGCGGTACGGCCTGCTGCTGTGCCTGGTACCGATGCTTCAGGCGCTGCTTGCGTTCGACCTGGACAGCCTTTGGGCGGCGCTCCGGCAGGACGCCGTTATCCTGCTGGCCTGCGCTGCTGCGGCGCTGGCTCTTTGGCGTGCCACAGCCTTCCGGCTGGAGGACGGCGCCGTAAAGGTGACGCAGGGCGTGTTTTACCGCAGCTATCACACCTTCGGCAGAGCCAGCATCGCGGCGCTGGAGATCGCCCGCCCTTTGTACTGCCGCATGCTGGGCGCAAGCCGTATAACGCTGTATTTCAAAACGAACGCCTCGCCCAAAAGCTATTCCATGTTTCTTCATAAAAAGGACGCGGCTGCGGTGGCGGATGTTCTTCTGCCTGTGCGCAGCGATACGTCCGTATTCGAGCCCACGGGCTTTGAACGTCTGAGCTTCGTGATGCTGAGTGCCAATATCATCACCAGCAGCGCTTTTGCCCTGTGGGGTGTGAAACAGCTGGATGAGGTTCTGGGGCAGAATTTCCAGCAAATCGCGCTGGACACTTTTCATGAGGCCGAGCTGTTTGCGGCGCGGTATCTGCCCACGGGCCTGGCTTTTCTGGTAACGCTGGGCTTTGCCGTGACGGGATTCACCTTTTTGTATGCGCTGCTGCACACGGCAGGCTTTAAGGTATGCCGGAACGGCGGAGTCATCATCAGCAAAGGCGGCTTTGTCACGCTCATCGAGCGGCGTATCCTGGTGGCCTGTGTGTCCGCCTGCGATGTGTGCGTTACGCCGCCGGCGCGCCTTCTGCGGCGCTATCCGGTATACCTTTCCGCAGGCAGCTTCCGCGGAGGCGATCTGCCCGTGCTGGTCTATAAAAAAGGGGAAGAACGGACAGTGGAGCGACTGCTGCCCAACTTCTGCCCGCCGGACGGTCCGCTGTGCATGCCTGCACGCAAAAGCCCGGTGCAGTATCTTTGGCAGCCCGGCACGCTGCTCGCTCTTTCTTTGGCGCTGTGCGGCGTGGCCTCTTACGCAATGCCGCAGATTCTGCCCATGCTTTTCGTACCGGTGGTGCTTGCCCTCGCTGGGCTGCTGGTTTCGTTGGAGGGCTTTTTCCGTGAAGGCCTGCACAAAAACGCCAACCGCACGCTGTCCGTTTGCTATACCCGTTTTTTTACCCGGCATGAGGTTTGTGTGTTCACGCCGGATCTTTCCTATACGCTGCTGGAAAACCCATTTTCCGTCAGCGGCGGACGGTGCGACGTGCGGGTGCACCTGCCCTGCGGGCTGCAGTACCGCGTGCGCGGCGTACTGCAATATCTGGCGCGGGAAATCCCGTTCACGCTGTGAGCGGCGTCACCGTGCTTTTCCGCCGCTGTGCAGGAACCGCACCGCGTTTTATTCTCATTCTTGAAAGAAGCTGATCCTTTTGTATCGAGCTGTGATATTCGATCTTGACGGCACGCTGCTGAACACCATCGGCGATCTTGCCGCCGCGGCCAATCATACGCTGGCCGAAATGGGCTTTGCGCCCCATACGGAAGAAGAATACAAATACATGGTGGGCAACGGCATTCCCAAGCTGATCGAGCGTTTTCTTCCTCCCGGGCACCGGGACAAAGCTACGCAGGCGCAGGCAGCCCGGTTGTTTTTCCCTTATTACGACGCGCACAAGGAGGACGCTACGGCTCCGTATCCCGGCATCCCCGCCCTGCTTGCCGCGCTGCACGGCGCAGGCGTAAAACTGGGCGTCGTGTCCAATAAGGAGGATGCTCTCACCAAAAGCGTTGTCAGCCATTATTTTCCGGGTCTGTTTGACGCAGTGGCCGGCCATACGCTGGGCACCCCCACGAAGCCCGACCCGCATCTTGTGAACGGCATGCGCGCCGCCTTCGGCCTTTCGGCGCAGCAGGTGCTGTATGTGGGGGACAGCGGCGTGGACATCGAAACGGCCCGCAATGCCGGGCTTGCGGGCTGCGGCGTTCTGTGGGGCTTCCGCACCGGGGACGAGCTGTGCGGCGCGGGCGCGTCCTATCTCGTCCGCAGCCCGGAGGATATCCGTGTGCTGGTGCTGGATGCCTAAGAGCAGCTGCAGCGTCCGGTCCATGTACCTGCAAGAATTGAATTTCATTTTGCTGTTCACGGGGGGAGGGGAGCACAATGTTGATTTTATCGTTCAACGCCCTTACTTCTCCCGCCTTGCTGAAGGCGGTCCGCATTCAGGTACGCCCGTGGATGCAATGGGCCCACTCGTCACTACGGCCTCTTTGGGTTATAAAGAGCAGGACCGGCATGTATTCCAACGTTTAAAGGAACTGGATGCCCTTGGCCTTGCGGCAGAGTATTTCGATTTTGACGACAGTCCGGCACGGTCTTTTGCCGACTATAACGCGGCCGTCTTTTTTGGGCGGTAATCCGTTTTACTTGCTGAAAAGCTGGCGTGCCTGCGGCGCAGAATCAATATTGGAGGAATTTTTAAAGGATGAAAAACGGCTGATCGGCTGCAGCGCCGGCCGCTTTGTAATGCAGTGTTCCATTGCATTCATCGCCCGCTGCACACCGGAAATGATAAATCCGCCGGCTTGTTGGACACCACCGGGCTTTGTCTGACAGACGTGGAAATCTTGCCCCATTATCACAGATTCCTGCCGCGTTTTGAGCATTTTGAGGAAGCGCACACAGGCTTATAAACAGGAGACCGTTATCCCTCTGCTGCGCACCGACGACGGCAGACCGTATTTTTATATTCCGACGGCCCGCGTGTCGAAGGAACGCCTCTTTCGATGTGAGGCGGCTTGCCGGGAACAATGCTCCAAATGCTGAAGCCCCGCCAGATCCTTTTGGGATCTGGCAGGGCTTTTTCTGTCCCGTCCTTTTAGGGTGCCCGTGCGCATGGTCAGAACCGGGTACCGCCGCATACAATGGTTTGACGGCGCTTTGCCGTCTTGCGGCACATCAATATAACGGGAGGCATTGACCATGGAACTGCAACACAGTCAGACGTGGAAAAATCTGCAGACCGCATTTTCGGGCGAGCTGCACGCTTGTGCAAAATATAAGATCTATGCGCTGCGTGCGCGGGAAGACGGCTACGAGCAGATGGGGAACATCTTTGATGAAACATCCCGCAATGAACAGGAACATGCCGAGATCTGGCTTAAGCATCTTTCCGGCGGCGAAGTGCCCGGCACGCTGGAAAACCTGCGGGACGCGGCAGCCGGGGAACACTATGAATGGACCGAGATGTATGCCGAATTTGCCCGTACCGCCCGCTGTGAAGGCTTTGAGGAGCTGGCGGAACTGTTCACCCGCGTGGGGAACATTGAAAAAACGCATGAACAGCGTTACAACAAGCTGGCTGCCAACATTGAGGACTGCCAGGTTTTTTGTAAGGGGCGCCCCACCGTGTGGGTGTGCATGGTATGCGGAAACGTAACGTATGCCGCATGCTCGCCGGAAGTTTGCCCTGTATGCGGGCATTCCCAGAGCTATACCGAAATCAAGGCGGAAAATTATTGAAGTAAAAAATAGCAGCATGCCCTTTCTTCATGCCATGCGGGTCTGTTTGGCCGGCACGGAAACGAACAGGGCATAAAAGATGTTCTCATTTCGTTGTCACAGCATTTTGAATGCATAAAAAACCGCACTGTACAACCGTTTTTGGCTGTACAGTGCGGTTTTCATCTGGTGACCCGACCGGGAATCGAACCCGGGTTACCGCCGTGAAAGGGCGATGTCTTGACCGCTTGACCATCGGGCCATAATACAGGATTTTGCTGAATATTGCCAAAGCCTCACACCCGCCGCGATTGCAGCAAGTACCCCGCAACTTTCAGCAAAACCCTGTAATGTGGTAGCGGTAACTGGATTCGAACCGGTGACACTTCGGGTATGAACCGAATGCTCTAGCCAACTGAGCTATACCGCCACAAACAACCACAGAAAAGTGGTGCATCTGATATTATATAGAAAAGGTTCCCTGTTGTCAAGCATTTTTCACGGAAATTCCCGCAGTATTCCGGCTTTTTCCCCGCTCCGCCTTTCCAGTGTTCCCAGAGGCAAACAAAATAATTCTTTGTCTGAGTCTTTTGCAGGTGAAAAAGCATGGAAATCCAAATATCCCCGGCTCACATTGGAAAAGCCGGGGATATTTTCCATTATTTCCCAATTATGCTTTCTGCAATTCTGCCTTCCCACCCATGTAGGGACGCAGCACCTCGGGAATGCGCACGCTGCCGTCAGCACGCAAATTATTTTCCAAAAACGCGATAAGCATGCGGGGCGGAGCCACACAGGTATTGTTCAGCGTATGCGGCAGATAGTTTTTCCCGTCCTCGCCTTTGATGCGGATCTTCAGGCGGCGGCTCTGTGCGTCGCCCAGATTTGAGCAGCTGCATACCTCGAAATATTTCTGCTGGCGGGGGCTCCATGCTTCGATGTCGCAGCTCTTCACCTTCAGATCCGCCAGGTCCCCGGAGCAGCATTCCAGCTGTCGCACCGGGATATCCAGGCTGCGGAACAGCTCTACACTGTTGCGCCACAGCTTTTCGTACCATGCCATGCTGTCCTCCGGCTTGCAGAGCACGATCATTTCCTGCTTTTCAAACTGGTGGATACGGTAAATGCCGCGCTCCTCCAAGCCGTGAGCGCCTTTTTCCTTGCGGAAGCAGGGGGAATAGCTGGTGAGCGTCAGCGGAAGCTGGGCCTCAGGGATGAGCTGGTCTACAAAACGGCCGATCATCGTGTGTTCGGACGTGCCGATGAGATACAGATCTTCGCCTTCGATCTTATACATCATGGCGTCCATTTCGGGAAAGCTCATTACACCCTGCACCACGCTGCCATGCATCATGAACGGGGGAATGACATAGGTGAAGCCCTTTTCGATCATAAAATCCCGGGCATATGCCAGAACGGCTTCATGCAGGCGGGCAATATCCCCAAGCAGGTAATAGAACCCATTGCCCGCCACACGGCGGGCGCTGTCCAGGTCGATACCGCCAAAGCGTTCCATGATCTCGGTATGATAGGGGATTTCAAAATCCGGCACAACAGGCTCACCAAAACGCTGTACCTCCACATTCTCGCTGTCGTCGCGGCCGATGGGTACACTGGGGTCCAGCATATTTGGGATGACAAGCATCCGCTGGCGTACTTCCTCCTGAAGCTCCGCCTCACGCATCTCCAACTCTTTCAGGCGATCCGCCTGCTCGGTGACCTGCTTTTTCACAGCTTCCGCTTCGTCCTTTTTGCCTTGTGCCATCAGCGCACCAATGCTTTTGGACAGCTTATTGCGCTGTGCGCGCAGCCCATCGCCCTCGGTAATGGCTGCGCGGTATTCGGCATCCAGCGCGATCACTTCATCCACCAGCAGCAGCTTGCTGTCCTGAAATTTCTTTTTGATATTTTCCTTTACAAGTTCGGGGTTTTCCCGTACAAATTTGATATCCAGCATTATAGATTTCGCTCCTTTTCATATTTTCCCAAGAGATTCGCAAACGCCCTAAGCTGTTCGTCGGAATAGAAACTCACATTCAGGCTGCCTTTGCCTTCTTTGTACTGCACATGTACTTCAGTACCCAGAGCCTCTTTCAGGCTCAATTCCACCTCACAGGGCAGGGGAGGGAGGGTGAGTTCCCGCTTGGGACGGGGTTTTTTCGCCATTTTTTTGCAGAGCGCTTCTGCCTGGCGTACATTCAGCCCTTCTTTGACGATGATGTCTGCCGCCTGCTGCTGCGCTTCGCGGCTTTCCAGCGAGAGCACAGCTTTCGCATGCCCGGCAGACAGCTTGCCCGCGCGCAGATATCCCAGCGCTTTTTCCGGCAGGTTCAGAAGGCGAAGACTGTTTGCCACCGCGCTGCGGCTTTTGGAAAGCCGTGCTGCGGCCGCTTCCTGCGTATAGCTGCACCGTTCCATGAGCTGACGGTATCCCAAAGCCTCTTCCACGGGGTCCAGGTCCTCGCGCTGAAGATTTTCAATGAGAGCAATCTCCATGGCCTGTGTGTCCGAGATATCCTTGATCAATGCAGGGATCTCCGTCAGGCCCGCCAGGCGCGCAGCACGCCAGCGGCGTTCGCCCGCTACAATGATATACCCCCCTGCGGGGGACGGACGCACCACGATTGGCTGCAAAACGCCGTGCTCTGTAATACTGGCCGCAAGCTCGGACAATGCCGTATCGTCAAACGCTTTGCGCGGCTGATTTTTGTCCGGCTCTATTTCCGCAAGACGCAGCGTGCTGACGCCTTCATCGCCGCCGCCCGCGCCTGTATCCTGAAACAGGATGTCAAGACCTCTGCCGAGGCCTCCTTTTTTTGCCATGCGTCACGCACCGCCTTTCTTATTGTTTTTGATGAATTCCGCCGCAAGATAAGCGTATGCTTCTGCACCTTTGGACGCGCCGTCGTAGTAATTGATGGGCGCGCCGAAGCTGGGCGCTTCTGAAAGCCGTACATTGCGTGGAATCGTTGTCTTATAAACCTTATTACCAAAGTATTTTTTCACTTCCTGCACGACCTGAAGCGTCAAATTCAGTCTTCCGTCGTACATCGTCAGCAGTACGCCTTCTATCTCAATGTAAGGGTTATACATCTTTTTGACATTTCGGATGGTGTTCATCAGCTCCGACAGACCTTCCAGCGCAAAAAATTCACACTGTATGGGGACCAATACCGTATCGCAGGCGCACAGCCCGTTGAGAGTGAGCAGGTCCAGGGAAGGGGGACAGTCGATAAAAATAAAATCGTATTGATTCAGGACCGGTGTCAAGGCCTCCCGCAGACGGGATTCCCGACGTTCCATATTTACCAATTCCAGGCCTGCACCGGACAATTGGATATTGGAGGCAATCAGGTCCACACGGTATTTTGTGTGCTGAATGCCCGCAGAGGCCGGTGCCTCCCCCGTTAAAAGCTGATATACGCTGGTTTTCACACTGCGCTTTGTCACGCCGAAGCCGCTGGTAGTATTGCCTTGCGGGTCCAGGTCAACAATCAGAACATGCTTGCCCTGCGCCGCAACACTGGACGCCAGATTTACGGCTGTTGTGGTTTTTCCCACCCCGCCTTTTTGATTGGCGACTGCGATCACTTTTCCCAACGGTTTTCCCTCCGGTCTTCTGTATACATTCAACACTATGATTTTAAAGGCAGCTTTTTCTGCTTACACCGCTGTGTTTTAGTATAACACAGCTTGGGGGGCTTTAAAAGGCCTTTTCCGCAAAATGTTCCACGTGGAACATATGCATTTTCCTTTTCCTGCAAAACATTTGTTCCACGTGGAACAATCCATATAAAAACGCCGGGCGGATGTTCCACGTGGAACATCCGCCCGGCGTTTGGATGGAGAAGAAGGAGAACGCAATTTTAAAGGGCCGTATACAAACTTTACAAAATTCACAGGAGCACGACTGTGAGAGGCTCTTGTACGGTAAGACGGCCGGCTTAATCTTAAAAATATTCAATTGACGGGCCGGTGTGTCGGAATTCGCACCACATACTCTATGTAATCCGCCTGTTCACGCTTTTCAGCCGTTGCCGGAATACCGCTTCCCGTCATCATCTTTACGGCACGGTCTATGGTATTTACAAAAATACGCACATCCCGCACCATAACACTGCGCTTCGGTTTTGATTTGTGAGAAAGGACCCGCTCCACCAACGCCTCGGTCTGCTGTACATTATAACCCCGCTCTGCTGCTGTGCGAAGCGCCTTTGTGCGCAGCTCTGAAGTCGGCAGCCGAAGCACCGCCCGTGCATGGCGTTCCGTCAGGTTTGCTTCGGTACAGATATCCTGCTGTTCCTGCGTCAAAGTCAAGAGGCGCAGCTTATTGGCCAGTGTAGGCTGCGCAATACCCAGCCTGCGTGCACCCGCCTCCTGCGTGCAATTCCAAAGGTTCAACAGGTCACGTAATGCACGTGCTTGTTCAAACGGCCCCAGCTGTTCCCGCTGCAGGTTCTCCAGCAAACTCAGAGCAGCCGTCTTTTCATCCTCAAAATGATAGATAATCGCGGGGATCGTTTCCATACCCGTCAGCTTGCATGCCCGCAGGCGGCGTTCCCCGGCAATCAGCTGATATCGCCCGTCTACTGTAGGGCGGACACTGATGGGCTGCAGCAGTCCGTTTTGCAAAATACTCACCGCCAGTTTTTTGATCTCGCCTTCATCAAATACTGTGCGCGCCTGAAAAGGCGACGGTGTGATTTTTTCAATGGGAAGCAGCCATACCTTTGTCTGTTCCGCTGGTTTCTCTTTCGCCAAATCGGGTTCCTCCTTTGCACGCGGGAAATACGCCGAAAAGGGAAAAGAAAAAAGCGTATCCGCGCCAACATCTTGCAACAAGACAAATTGTAGCACGGATACGCTAATATTTCCAGTTATTTCCATTTACATCATTCGACAACCGGATGTCATTTCAACGGGGCTTTTGCGATTTTGCCGCCGTTTCTTGGGTAAACAGGCGGAGTTTGCGATATTTTTTCATACAAAATAAGCGTCCGGGCCGAACCGTCAGGCAACGTCACATCCTGACGGCCCGCATATTTCCCGCCCAGCTTGGCAACCGCACCCTGCGCGGCATCAATTTCCTCATCCGCGCCGCTGCCTTTCATGGCAATGAACACGCCGCCCCGCCTCAGCAAGGGCAGGCAATACTCGGCCAGCACCGGCAGTGCGGCCACGGCCCGGGCCGTGGCCACGTCAAAGCTCTCGCGCCATTGCTTGCGCGCGGCTTCCTCTGCGCGCTCCTTGGCGAATTCGGCTTCCACGCCCAGCGCACTGCAGGCATATTTCAAAAAATCGACCCGCTTGCCCGTCGGCTCCATCAGCGTCAGATCCAGCTCCGGGCGAAACAGCTTCGCCACAATGCCGGGAAACCCTGCGCCCGTGCCAACATCCACCATACGCCCGCACACCTCCGGGCGCGCGGCCAGCAGCAGGCTGTCGATGAAATGACGGTCCTCAATGCCTTCGGCATCCGTAATGGCGGTAAGGTTTACTTTTTGATTGTATTCCACCAGCAGCGCGGCATATTCGTCCAGCTTCCGTACCACGGGAGCTGCGTCGATGCCGTAAGCCGCCGCCTTCCGGATGAGGCGCTCTGTATCAATCATAGCTTTTATTCCTTTCCCTCACTTCTGCGCCGTTTCGCCAGCTCCACCGCAAGGCAGGCAACATCCGCCGGGCCGACGCCCGGAATCCGCGCCGCCTGCCCCACGGAACGGGGACGTATCTTCGCCAGCTTCTCCCGAGCCTCCAGACGCAAGCCCGTTAACGGCGCGTAATCAAAATCCTCGGGAATCGGCGTTTCTTCCTGCCGTTTCACCGCGCCGATCTGGCTCTGCTGGCGTTTGATATAGCCCTCATATTTGATCTCCGTTTCCAGGCAATAGGCGATAAAGGGCGTGACGTCCGGGTTTTCCGGCAGCATCCGTGCAATGTCGGTATAACGCAACGCGGGACGTCGCAGAAGCTCTGCGGCCGAGGCCCCGCTTGTGAGAAGCGGCTCGCCTTTTTCCGCAAGGACCGGGTTCGCATCCGCAGGACGCACAACCACTTTTGTCAGGCGGGCAGCTTCCTCCCGGCGCACGGCCCGGCGATGGTTGAACTCCGCCCAGCGCGCGTCGTCCACCAAACCAATCTCCCGGCCCAGCGGCGTGAGCCGCTCGTCGGCGTTGTCCTGCCGGAGATACAGGCGGTATTCGCTGCGGCTCGTCATCATGCGGTAAGGGTCCAGCACGCCCTTCGTCACAAGGTCGTCCACCAGCGTGCCGATATAGCTTTCCTGCCGTTTAAGCACAATGCCCGGCCTGCCCTGTACCGCGCGCGCCGCGTTGAGGCCCGCCAGCAGGCCCTGAGCCGCCGCTTCCTCGTAGCCGGATGTGCCGTTGAACTGGCCCGCGCCATACAGGCCGCGTATCTCCTTGAACTCCAGCGTGGGTGCAAGCGCCGTAGGGTCAGCACAATCATACTCGATGGCGTAAGCCGGGCGCATGATCTCCAAATGCTCGAAGCCCTCTATGGTACGGTACATTTCATTCTGCACAGCCTCGGGCAGGCTGGAGCTCATACCCTGCAGGTACATTTCCTCGGTGTCCAGCCCGCACGGCTCCACAAATATCTGGTGCCGCGGCTTTTCCGCAAAGCGCACCACCTTGTCCTCAATAGACGGACAATATCGCGGGCCGACGCCCTCGATCTTTCCGCCGTACAACGGGCTGCGGTGCAGGTTCGCATGGATAACACGATGCGTCTCCTCATTGGTGAAGGCTATATAGCAATCCACCTTATTTTTCATCTCGCTCTTTGTCAGAAAGGAAAAAGGCTGGATGCTCTCGTCCCCGGGCTGGCGGGTGAGCTTTGAAAAATCGATGCTGCGCCGGTGTACCCGGGCCGGCGTTCCGGTCTTGAAACGGCGCAGCGGCACGCCCGCGGCGCGCAGGCTCTCTGTCAGCGCGCAGGCGGCATGCTGGCCGTCCGGCCCGCTGGCATAGCTGGCCTCGCCCACAAAAATACGGCCGCCCAGATAAGTTCCTGTCGCAACGATCACGGCGTCAGCCCTGTAATATCCGCCCAGATGCGTGCACACTCCGCACACCGCGCCGTCCCGGATGTCCACAGCCGTGATCTCGGCCTGCTTGACTTCCAGATTCTGCGTCTTTTCCAGCAGCTGCTTCATATAGGCGTGGTATTTGCGCCTGTCCGTTTGCACGCGCAGGGAATGGACGGCCGGCCCTTTTCCCATGTTCAGCATGCGGCTCTGCAAAAAAGTGGCGTCCGCCGCAATCCCCATCACACCGCCCAGCGCGTCGATCTCCCGCACAAGATGTCCCTTGGCCGTGCCTCCGATGGACGGATTGCAGGGCAGATTCCCGATGCCGTCCAGCGTGAGCGTGAACAGCGCCGTCTTCGCACCCAGCTTCGCCGCGGCGCAGGCGGCTTCTATTCCCGCGTGCCCTGCACCGATGACCACAACTTCATAACCGCCTAAAATATCCAATGTTCGTTTGCCCCGTTTCTTTGTCCGGCCTGCCGCTCAGCCCTTTAAGCCGCGCGCCTGCCGGTCCATATCCTCCACCACGATATCGAAAATTTCCCCCAGTCCCGCACAATATTCCAGTACCTGCCAGGGTTCGTTTGTGTGAAAATGTATTTTGATGAGATTTTCATCCCCCACGGCCAGCAGGCAGTCGCCTTTAAAGTGCCGGATGAAATGGTCGTGCACCGTGTCCTCATCCAGGTTTTCGCCCTCGATCAGGAGCTGTGTGTCATACCGAAATTCCGTCATACTGCAGTTCTCCTGTCTTATTCTTTCGCTTTCTGCCCACCGGCCCTTTTCTCATACAGCTCCTTCACGGCTGCAAGGCCGTCCAAAACCTCCTGACGGGAAAAATCAGCCGCTTCCAGCGCCGCGTCCGTCCAATGCTGCAAATCGGCATAGAACTGCACAGCCACCTGCAAATATGCCGGGTCGGGATGAGCTTCCACTTCGTCAAACAGCAGATTTTCCGCGCTGTTTGCATCGCCCTCCTCCAGCATGGCACACAGGCGCTTATAAAGCAAACCGCTCTCCAGTACATTGCCCTGTTCGTCGAACAACGGAATCGTCTCTTCGGTTTTGACGAACAGCACTTTCCCCAAAAAACGGGCCATATCCTCAATCTGACGCATCAGATAATCATTCGCCGCCATACCGGTCCTCCCTTTGGATGGGCCTGCCGATGCCCAGCGCGCGCCGCCACTCCGGCGCGGGGCCGTCATCGCCCCAATATTCATCCAGGCGGACGATTTTTCCGTGCCGGAACGTAAAAAATGACGCGGCGTGGAAAGAAGTTCCATCCGAATCGTATACCCGCACGGCTGTTGCCGCCGCATCCGCCAGTGCATGGACACGTTCTATCTCTATCCGCCAGTTCCCGGGATATTCACGGTTGGCCCGCACAAATTCCTCTGCGGTGAAGCACTCGTCGGTGTTATGCCAGAAAATCAGCGCACCAGGCAGGAAATATGCGGCCAGCGCATCCCACCGCTGCGCGCCGATATCCGCCCACAATGCCTGTGCCAATGCGGCAGAATCCATTTTTCCATTCCTTTCCGAAAGGTCATCTTTTTTGTTTCATGGTGAAGAACCGACCAAAAATATAATACAATTTGTAATATAATAATATAATTTTAATCATTGTACTTTATTTGCCGACACAAAACCTGGAAAATACTTCGTCGATCACATCATCCCCGGCATTTTCCCCAGTCAATTCGTACAGCGCACGCAGAGCGTCATCCACGCATACGCCCGCTGCGTCCAGCGTGTATCCGCCGTTTACAGCCTCCAGCGCGTCCGCAAGCGCAGCCTGTGCTGTGCGGGCGGCAGCGAGCTGGCGCTCATTTGCCAGAAGCCCTGCGTCGGGGTCCGCTTCCGCCAAATGAAGCGCGTCTGTGACCGCCTGCTCCACCGCCGGAAGAAACGCCGCGTCCTTCGCGCTGATGTTCACCACCGTGCTGAAATAAGGCCGCAAACTTTCTTCATCCGCCTGCTGCGGCAGGTCCGTTTTATTGAGGATCGCCACGGCCGGCCGGCCCGCGCACTTTTCCGCCAGCGAAAGATCGGCGGGGGAGAGAGGCGCGGAGCCGTCGAACACTGCAAGGACCAGGCCGGCGCGTTCCAAGTGGCGGTAGCTGCGGCGGATGCCTTCCGCCTCCACCAGATCGTCGGTGTCCCGGATACCCGCCGTATCCGCCAGAAGCAGACGAACCCCGGCCAGCTGGATCTCCTGCTCCACCACGTCCCGTGTGGTACCCGCCACGGGCGTAACGATGGCACGCTCAAAACCGGAGAGCAGGTTCAGCAGCGTGCTTTTGCCCACGTTTGGGCTGCCGATGATGGCTGTGTCCACACCGCGGCGCAGCACCGCGCCCGCATCATAGCCCGCAATCAACTTATCCAGCGCTGCCTTCGCGCACCCGAGGGAAGCTTCCAGCGCCCCCATCGAAAGCTCCGGTACATCTTCCTCCGGATAATCTGTATAGGCAGCGATATGTCCGGCGAGCGACACAAGGTTTTCCTGCACAGATTTTATCTTTGCGTACAGCGCTCCTTCCATGGCGGCAGCGGCGGCAGCGGCGGCCTGCCGGGAGGTAGCGTTGATCAGGTCCATTACAGCTTCCGCCTGTGTGAGCGAGATACGCCCGGACAAAAACGCGCGTTTTGTAAATTCGCCCGGCCCGGCCGGAGCAGCGCCAGCCGCACAGCAGGCGCGCAGCAGACGCGCGCTCACGGCGCTGCCGCCGTGGCAGGAAAGCTCCACCACATCCTCGCCCGTATAGCTGTGAGGCGCGCGGAAGCAAAGCGCCACCACCTCGTCGCACAGCGCCCCGTCCTCCACAAAATGGCCGAACAGCGCTGTATAGCCCGACGCGGCACGCAGGCTTTTATTCGGATTTTTGGGCCGGAATACCGCTTCGGCCACGCTGTAAGCCCCGCTGCCGGAAATACGCACGACGGCGATGCCCCCCACGCCCGGCGGCGTAGCAATGGCCGCGATGGTCCCATTCTGCTGCACCAAGGCCCGCATGCCCCTTTCTTTTCAAATTCGTTTAATTGTAGCACAAATGTGAATGGTTCTCAAGATAGAACATATCTTCAGGCAGCTCAAATATTTTAGAACAGCCAATACACAAACCCATCTGAAAATTCCAGACCCAGCTTTTTCTGAAGCCCCATGGAAGCCGTATTGCCCTCAATAACCTGACAATAGGGGATAGCGCCCTCCTTCAGTGCGCGGCGGATGGCTCCCGCCTCCAGCGCGTAACCGAGGCCGCGCCGCCGATAAGCCGGCAGGACCTCCAGCATGCCGATGCTGCCTTCCTCATGGATGCCGATGAAGCCCGCCAGCGCGCCATCCAAAAACGCGCCCGTCATTGCGCCCGCGGCAAGGCGTTCCGCTACATAATCCCGGCCCGGCGCCATGTGGTAGTGTTCAAACACAAGGTCCGTATGGCTTTCATCCAGAATGCGCAGTTCCACGCCCGGCACGGGCGCGGGCGGCACAGGCCGCAAATACCGTGCCTGACGGCACTTTTGTCCGCCTGTACAGCCTGTTTCCTCCCGAAGAAGGCGGGCGCACAACGCACCGTGGGCCACATAAAGCCCGGTGCGGGGCAGATGTGCCAGCGCCGCGCGCGCCTCCCGCTCCGTTTCGGCGCAAAGCACCGCCGCGGCGCTGGCACGCTCATGCATGGCCAGCGCGTGCTGTGTGCAGTATAAAACATCCGCCGTGCCCCGGCGCAGCATCTCCAAAAGATCTGCATTGCCCACAGGCTCCGAGGCAAGGTACTCCGCCGCTGTCACGATACGGCCTCCTTTGATCCGAATAAAACAGGGAAAGCCGTCCGGGCGGGAGAGAAGCGCTCCTCTCCGCGCACGGGCGGCCGTATGTCGCTTTTTTGCGCCCTCTTACCGCTTCGTGCCCTTGAAGATTTCCACTTCAGTGGCGGGCAGATCGCTTTTAAAGCTGTGCTCGTCGCGGCGCAGGTTTCCGCAAAGGCAGGTCTCCTCGCCCTTGGCATCCAGAGGCATGTAATAGCCGCACTGCACACAGCGCGCATACAGGCCCGGCTTACGTTTAAACTGCTTTGCCATAAAGCCCGTGGCTTTTGGGCCGTGGCCCACATAAGCAAAATTCATGCTTTTTTTCAGTGCCTCCTGCTGGGCGGCGATCTGTGTTTTGTCTACATTCCAGTTTTTCATATCCATAGGACGCTTCTCCTTTTACTGTTTCTCGCCGCCGTCCAGTTCTTCGGCGCCGATGTTTTCTTCAAAGGCGGAAACCGCCTGTTCCACTTCTTTTTCCATGGTTTCCTTGTCCAGGCTCATCGCCTCGGCCGCCTCCTGGAGCACTTCCTTCAGCTCCGACGGCTCGCCGGGCTTTTTCGGCGCCGTTACGGCAAACCCGACGGCCAGCACCAGCAGCACCACCTTCGCCGCCATGCCGAGATAGCCCGGCGTCAAACCATTCGCCAATTCCTGCCCGAGGGTGGACAGTCCGGAAAGGATCAGATTGACCTCCAGATCATAGTACACCGCAATAAACAGCAGATAGAAAAGCGCGCTGCCCGCAAGCACCTTTTTGCCCACGGGAGAAAGCACGCCGTCCCGGCTGAACAGCCACACGCACGCGGCCGCAAAAACGGGTGCGGCCGCGATCTCCGCCAAAACCATAATGGGCACGCCCGTGAGCGCGGCATTGTTCATCATGTACCGCACAATGAACATCTGAAATACGGACAAAACTCCGAACAGCACCGCTGAGATCTGTTTTCCCTGTTTCAAAAAGCAACCCTTCCATCCTTATTTTTTCCCCGGCCGGGGGACGGTTCCTTGCTGCGGCTGCTTTTCAGCCGGGCTCTTTTCTGCCGGAGCGGAAAGCTTACTCGCCGTCCTCCGGCGCCGCGTCCTCTTCGCCGGCGGCATTCTGCTCTTCCTCAGCCTCCAGAGCCGCCAGCTCTTCGGCGGAAAACTCCTCCTCGGCGCCGTCGTCCTCGGGCTTTGCGGTCTCCTCCTCGTCGGAATGCTCGGTGCGGGCAACCGTCACCACGCGGTCGCCCTCGCCCAGGCGCATCACGCGCACACCCGAACCATAGCGGCTCTGCACGTTGATATCCTCCACATGCATGCGGATGATGATGCCCTCCAGGCTGATGAGAATGATATCGTCGGTGTCGTCGATGACCTTAAGCCCCGCGACGTGGCCTTTGCTGCCGTAGTTCCGGATTCCCAGGCCGCCGCGGTACTGGGTTCGGTAATCCCGCACGTCCGTGCGCCGCCCCTTGCCTTCTTCCGTAACGGTGAGCACCGTTGCGCCCTCACGTACGACACCCACGCCCACAACGCTGTCGCCCTCTTTCAGGCGGATGGCGCGGACGCCTGTGGCCGTGCGGCCCAGCGGACGGGCGTCGTTCTCACTGATGCGGATGGCCATGCCGTTCCGCGTCGCAACGATCAGCTCGTCTTCGCCGCTGGTGATACGAGTCCACGCAAGGGAGTCTCCCTCGTTCAGGTTGATGGCGATAAGTCCGTTTTTGCGGATGTTGCTGTAATTTGCCAGAGCCGTGCGCTTGATGACGCCCGCTTTTGTGACCATCGTCAAATAGCCTTCGGCGTTGTCGCCGCCGGGCACGCGCAGCATGCTCGTCACCTGTTCGCCGTCCTGCAGAGGCAGCAGGTTCACAATGTTCACGCCGCGGCTGGTACGGCTGCCCTCGTACACCTGGTATCCTTTTAGCCGGTACACGCGGCCCATATCCGTTACAAACAGGATATAGTCATGCGTAGAGGCAAGGAACAGCTCTTCCACAAAATCTTCATCCTTGCGGGACAAGGCTGTGATGCCGCGGCCGCCGCGGCGCTGCGCCTGATACGTATCCGACGGCTGCCGCTTGATGTAGCCTGCGTGCGTCAACGTGAACACGCTTTCCTCCTCGGGGATGAGATCCTCAATATCCACTTCGCCGGAGACATGGGCAATCTCGGTACGGCGGTCATCGCCGTACTTTTCACGCATGGCGTTCAGCTCATCCTCCACCACCTGCAGCACCTTTGCATCGTCGGCCAGAATGCCGCGCCAGTCGTCGATCTTCGTATGCAGGTCGCCCAATTCGTTCTCTATTTTCAAAATCTCAAGGCCCGCCAACTGGCCCAGTTGGAAATTGACGATGGCTGTTGCCTGCGGGTCGTCAAAACCGAATTTTTCCATGATGGCGGCTTTTGCCTCGGGCTTGCCGCCCTTACACGCGCGAATCGCGGCGATGATCTCATCCACGATGTCCACGGCGCGGCGCAGGCCCTCCAGAATATGAGCGCGCTCCTCGGCCTTCTTCAGGTCGAACTGGGTGCGCCTGCGGATGACCTCATCCTGAAACGCCAGATATTTCTGAAGCATCTCTTTGAGCGTCATTACCTTGGGCACGCCCTTGTCCAGCGCCAGCATGATAACGCCAACGGTGTCCTGCAATTGAGTAAAGCGGTACAATTGGTTGAGCACCACCTGGGGGTTCGCCTCGCGCTTGAGTTCCACCACCACGCGCATGCCTTCGCGGTTGGATTCGTCGTTCAGGTCGGAAATGCCGTCGATCCGCTTTTCTTTCACAAGGTCCGCGATGTTTTCGATCATGCGCGCTTTGTTCACCATATAGGGGATCTCGGTGATGATGATCTGAAAACGCCCGTTGGATTTTTCTTCGATGGCAGCACGGCCGCGCAGCGTGATTTTGCCGCGGCCTGTGGCATATGCGGCACGGATGCCGCTGCGGCCCATAATGACGCCGCCGGTGGGGAAGTCCGGCCCCTTGATGTGCTCCATCAGGCCGGCCAGGTCGATGTCCGGGTCATGGATCAGCGCGACGATGCCGTCGATGACCTCCCGCATGTTGTGGGGCGGAATATTGGTGGCCATACCCACGGCAATGCCGCTGGAGCCGTTGATGAGCAGGTTCGGCACGCGGCAGGGCAGCACGCTGGGTTCCTGCTTGGACTCGTCGAAGTTCGGCACGAAATCCACGGTATCCTTTTCGATATCGCGCATGAGGTCCACGCTCATCTTGCTCATGCGGGCCTCAGTGTAACGGTAGGCGGCAGGGGGGTCACCGTCCACAGAACCGAAGTTTCCCTGTCCCTCCACAAGCGGGTACCGCATGGAGAAATCCTGCGCCAGACGCACCATCGCGTCATATACGGATGCGTCGCCGTGGGGATGGTACGAGCCCAGCACCGCGCCGACCGTATCGGCGGACTTTTTGGTGGGATGAGACGGGTCGTTGCCGCGCTCGTGCATCGTGTACAGAATACGCCGGTGCACGGGCTTCAGGCCGTCGCGCACGTCAGGCAGCGCGCGGGCCGTGATGACGGACATCGAATAGTCGATGAAGGCGGACTCCATTTCCTCCTTGATGTCCCGGACGATGAGCCTCGTCCCTTCGGTTATCGTGTTATCAATCATGTTATCTTCCTATCTTTCAAAGGCACTTGTGCGCCGTGCTGCCCTGCAGCCGTGCGCTTTTTATACGGCATTGTCCGACGGGCCGCGCCGTCAGACATCCAGATTCGCGTACTGGGCGTTCCTTTCAATGAACTCTTTGCGAGGCTCCACCTTGTCGCCCATCAGGATTGTGAACGCCTCGTCGGCGGCCATCGCGTCCTCGATGGTGATCTGCACGATCACACGGTGCTCCGGGTCCATCGTGGTCTCCCAAAGCTGCTCGGGATTCATTTCGCCAAGGCCTTTGTAACGGCTCACCTTGGTGCCCTGGCCCATCTCGGCGGAGATCTGGCTCATTTCAGGCTCGTTGTACGCGTAGCGTACCTGCTTGCCCTTCTGCAGCTTGAACAGCGGCGGCTGTGCGATATACACATAACCTCCTTCAATGAGCGGACGCATATACCGGAAGAAGAACGTGAGCAGCAGCGTACAGATATGGCTGCCGTCCACGTCGGCATCGGCCATGATGAATACCTTGTGGTAGCGCAGCTTGGAGACGTCGAACTCCTCGCCCAGGCCGCAGCCCAGCGCCGTCACAACAGGAGTAAGCTTGTCGTTGCCGTAAATTTTGTCAATGCGCGCCTTTTCCACGTTGAGCATCTTGCCCCACAGCGGAAGGATAGCCTGTATTTTGGAATCGCGCCCCATCTTGGCGCTGCCGCCGGCGGAATCGCCCTCCACGATGTAGATTTCTGTTTTCGTGGGGTCCTTCTCACGGCAGTCCGCCAGCTTGCCGGGCATACGGCTGTTTTCCAGCGCAGACTTGCGGCGCACCAGCTCGCGCGCTTTTTTGGCGGCCTCGCGGGCACGGGCGGCCTGCATGGCTTTTTCATAAATGGCCTTTGCCACCGCCGGATTTTCTTCAAAAAATTCCTTCAGCTTGTCGTACACGATGCCGGAGACAAGGCCCCTTATCTCGGTATTGCCCAGCTTCGCCTTTGTCTGTCCTTCGAACTGCGCTTCCGTCAGCTTCACGCTGATGACGGCTGTCAGGCCTTCGCGCACGTCCGAGCCGGAGAGGTTGTCGTCCTTCTCCTTGATATAACCCTTTTCACGGCCGAAATCGTTGAACACACGGGTGAGCGCGGATTTAAAGCCCTCCTCATGGGTACCGCCGTCCGGAGTGTTTACATTGTTTGCAAAGGAAAGGATCAGCTCGTTGTAGCTGTTGTTATACTGAAGCGCCACTTCGGCGATGGAGTCGTTAAGCTGCCCCTTCAGATATATTACGTCCGGGTGCAGCACCTCAAGCTGCCGCTTTTGGTGGATGTGGTCCACAAAGCTGCGGATGCCGCCCTCGTAGCACATGCTCTCCTGCTTTTCCTGCCCGGCGCGCTCGTCCGTCAGCGTGATGCGCACGCCGGCATTCAAGAACGCCTCTTCGCGCAGGCGTGTGTTCAGAGTGTCATAATCGTAGTCCAGCACCTCGAACATCTCGGGGTCCGGCTTGAACGTGACCGTCGTTCCGTCCGGTTCGTCCGTGGGGCCCAGATTCTGCAGGTCGGCGTCAGCCACACCGCGCTTAAAACTCTGTTTGTATGCCACGCCGTCCTTGCGCACCACGACATTGAGCCATTCGCTCAGCGCGTTAACGACGCTGGCGCCCACGCCGTGCAGACCGCCGGCGACCTTGTACCCGGAATTGTCACCGCCAAATTTGCCGCCCGCGTGCAGGATGGTGAATACCACGGTAACGGCCGGGATGCCCAATTTCGGCTGGATATCCACAGGGATGCCGCGGCCATTGTCCGTTACGCGGATGATATTGCCCTCCCGGATATTGACCTCGATGTGGTCGCAGAAGCCGGCGAGCGCCTCGTCGATGGCGTTGTCCACGATTTCGTACACCAGATGGTGCAGGCCGCGCGGCCCGGTGGAGCCGATATACATGCCCGGGCGCTTGCGGACGGCCTCGAGGCCCTCCAGCACCTGGATCTGGCTGCCGTCGTATTCATGCTGCGGATGTTGCTGTTCTGACATGACACATTCTCCAAACTTATAATTTTTCCGCCGTCCGCCACAGGGGGCGGGCGGGGAAAGAGGTGGTATTTCAAACGCGGCGCGGGCTTTACACGAAGAAAGCCGCGGCGGCGCGGAACCTGGGAGCCGCTCTATTTTCCGGCGGCTCCCTATTTTTCGATGTTGCTGATGCCGTCCACATACCCGCTGCGCTTTTTCAGCGTGCCCGCGGAGATCTGGCTGATGTATACGGCGGGCGATTCTCCCGTAGTTACGATAAAGCTTTTGGGCAGCTCGCCCGTCACAGTTACCACGCGGCCCGCTTTCTCGGCGGCCGCAAGATAATCGCGGGTGTGCCGGGAAAGCGAAGCAGTGTCCAAATCGAATATCCCGAGGATGTCCCGGGTGCGCACAATGCTCTCCTGTCCGAGATGAAGATACATAAAAACCTCCGTTTTTGGGTGATGCGTTTTGTGCTGCAGCCGCGCTTTTACAGCGCGTGCAGTATGCCGCCCTCCATGCGGTATACCCGGCCGCTGGTTCTGCGGAACAGATCCGGATCACAGGCGGTAACGATGGTCTGGCGGTACTCCATTCGGCTGAGCAGGTAAGACTGCCGCGTTTCATCCAGCTCGGAAAGCACGTCGTCCAGCAGCATCACAGGATGCTCGCCCGTGATTTTTTGCGCGCCCGCAGCCTCGGCCAGCTTCAGGCTGAGCACAGCGCTGCGCTGCTGCCCCTGGCTGGCGAAAACCTTTGCCGCCCGGCCGTCGATGGAAATGGAAAAATCCTCCCGGTGAGGTCCCGCCGTACAGAAGCCTGCCGCGATGTCCCGCGCCCGGCTTTCCCGCAGCACGGGCGCAAGGCCCTTTTCCGGCTCGAAAGACGGCTCGTACTGAATGGCCAGCGTTTCGCTGCCGCTGGCGATGTCCCGGTATGTCCCCGTGATCTCCGGCTCGATGAGCGCAAGATATTCCTGTCTTTTTGCGCTGACAGCCGCACCGCTCTCGGCCAGCTTTTCGTCGAACACATCCAGCAGACCGTTCGCATCCGGCGTCTGCCAGTAGCTTTTCAAAAGGGCGTTCTTTTGCGTCACCAGCCGGGAATACCGGCGCAGAAGCGTCACATAGCCCGGATAAAGCTGACATAACGCTGCATCCAGAAAACGCCGCCGTCCCTCCGGGCTTCCCTTCACGAGGCTCAGGTGGCCGGGGTCGAACACAACGGCCGTGAATGTTCCCGCCGCGTTGGCCGCGCGCCCGTAATCCACGCCGTTGACGCGCACAGTGCGCGCCTTGCGCGCGCCCGGCTGCCCGCCCACAAAAACGCGGATGCGGCTCTCTTTGCCAAAGCCCTGCGTTTCGCCCTCCGCTACGGCGTATCCGGCATTTTCGCGAATTAGTTCCGCATCCTTTGCGCCGCGGAAGCTTTTGCCTCCGGTCAGCAGCCACACGGCCTCCAGCAGGTTCGTCTTGCCTTGGCCGTTTTTTCCGCAGATGACGGTCAGCTCCCGGCCCGGCTCAAAACGCGCCGCCGGAATGTTGCGGTAATTTTCGACCTCCAGAGCTTTCAGGATCACGCGCCAGCTACCTCGATTTCACTTCCGCCGAAGGAGACGCGGTCGCCCGGGCGTATTTTTTTGCCGCGCATGGTGCAGGCCTCGCCGTTCACACAGACGAGCCCCTCCTGTACCACGGACTTGGCTTCGCCGCCCGTTTCACACAGGCCCGCGTATTTCAGCAGCGCGTCCAGCTTGATGAACTCGGTATGGATGACGATACGGTCAGTCATTTTTGAACCTCACAGGCAGAACGAGGAACAAAAAGTCGCCGCCGTCCTTGGGCAGTACTTTTACAGGCGAGAGCGGACCGCTCACCTCAAACACCAGCTTGTCGCAGCGGGAATACCGCAGTGCATCCAGCAGGTAACGGTTGTTGAAGCCGATCTCCACAGGTTCACCCTCAATTTCTGCATCCAGTTCGTCGACAACCTTGCCCAGCGTTGTCTGACAGCGCACGGTGATGTTGCCGTCGAAGGTGATGCGCAGCGGGTTTTTCAGACGCTCGGTGATGATGAGGCTTGCGCGCTCGATGGAATTTGAAAAATCACGCACGTCCACGGTAACACGGGTGTGATAGCCCTCGGGGATGACGCGCTTGTAATCGAGAAAATCCCCTTCGATCAGTCGGCTGATGACCGTGTAGGTGCGGGAAGAAAACACCACAAAACGGCGGTTGGCCGCAATGTGGACCACCTCGTCGTCGTCGGTGAACAGCTTGATGGCTTCCGCCAGCGTTTTGGCCGGGATGATGATATTGATGTCTTTTGCGGCCTTTACGGGTTTTTCGATGATGGCCAGCCGGTAGCCGTCCAGCGCGACGACGGTCAGTTTATCCGGTTCTATGGCGAACAGTTCGCCGGTGTGGGCGGGTTTTTTGTCGTCTTGGGAAACGGCGAACAGTGTGGTCTCCACCATTTCGCGGAAAGTGGGTGTTTCCAGGTCCAGCGTATGGTCCGCGCCGGGGCTGGGCAGCTCGGGGAAGTCGCCGGGGTTCATACCCATGATATCGAATTCCGTAATGCCGCCCTTGATGGTGGTGGCGTTTGTTTCGGTGGCGGTTATCTCCACTTCGCTGCTGGACAGGCGGCGCACCATGTCGCCCAGCAGTTTGGCTGAAAGCACGACCTCGCCCGGCTCCAGTACGTTTGCCTCGATGCTTGTGGTGATGCCCATTTCCAGGTCGTAGCCGGTAAGCGTCAGGCTGAAGCCCTCAGCTTTCATCAGGATGCCTTCCAGCACCGGAATGGAGCTGCGCTGGGTGACGGCTTTGGACACGCCTGCCACGGCGTTAGACAGCAGGGTGCGGTCACAGATCATTTTCATGAGGAAGTTCTCCTTTGTTTGGATTTTTGAAAAATAAGCCTAAAAGAGAAATATGTGAATAGACGTAGTAATAGGGGCTGTGGATTTGTTGAATGTGTTTGATACATGCGCATTCCGCCGCGGTTTTTTCCAGGTTTTTGGGGCGTGAAAACGGTGTTGAATTTTTGTTGGATTTCAACACGGAGAATTTTAGGGTTTTGAAAGCCGTGGAAAACGATTGTTGAAAGTTGAAAACTATGTTGAAAACTTATCCGACCCGGCAGCTCTGATTTTACGTCAGGTCCGCACGTTTTTGATGATGTCCTCCACGGTCTCCCGCAGGCGGGTATCCGTTTCCAGCTTTTTCTGCATATCGTTGATGGAATACACAACGGTGGAGTGGTCCCGCCCGCCGAATTCGCTGCCGATGTCCTCCATGCTCATGCCGGTGATCTCCCGCACTACATACATGCTCACCTTGCGGGCGCTGGAAACATTGGAGCGCCGGGACGGCCCGCGCAGCATGTCGGCCGTCGTATTGTAAGTGCGCGCCACCTCGGACAATATTTTCTCCACGGTGATAGGAACGGGCTGTGTTTCGTTCAGGATATCCTTGATGGCGTTTTGAGCCGCGCCGATGACGGGCTGGATGCCTTCCAGCTTACGGTAGGCGTTCAGCTTTTTCACCGCGCCCTCCAGCTGACGGATGTTGTTTTTCAATCGGTTGGCGATGTACTCGGCCACTTCGTCCGGCATTTCCAGGCCCAGCAGATCAGCCTTGCGGCGGATGATGGCCACGCGCGTCTCAAAATCCGGCGGCTGGATGTCCGCCGTCAGGCCCATTTCGAAACGGGTGCGCAGGCGCTCCTCCAGGCTTTTGATCTCCTTTGGGGGACGGTCGCTGACAAGCACGATCTGCTTGCCAGCGTTATACAGCGTGTTGAAGGTGTGGAAAAATTCCTCCTGCGTGGATTCCTTGCCGCCGATGAACTGGATATCGTCCACCAGCAGCACGTCGGCCGCGCGGTATTTGTTGTGAAATTCCGCCGTGGTGTTGTCGTGGATGGCGCTGATGATCTCGTTGGTAAATTTTTCACCGTCCACGTATACGATGTTATAATCCGGGAAATTTTTATGGATTTCAAACTGGATGGCGCCGAGAAGGTGCGTTTTGCCCAGGCCCGAACCGCCCCAGATGAACAGTGGGTTATAAGCGCCGGATGGGTTCGCCGCAACGGCCTGCGCGGCTGCGTGGGCAAACTTGTTGGTGGAGCCGACGATGAAGTTTTCAAACGTAAATTCATAATTGCCGCCGCCGGGCACCTCGGCGGGCGCCTGTTCGGCAGGCGCCGGGATGGTGAGCTCCACATCGATGTCAAAACCCAGCAATTCCTTGAACGCCTCACGCAAAAGGTCCTTATAGCGCGTCTCCACGATGCCCTTTACAAAATCCGAGCGCACGGAAAGCGTGGCCACACTGCCCTCAAAGGACACTGGCTCGATGCCGTCGATGAAAAGATTGTAAGTCGCCAGCACAAGGCGTTCCTTGCAGTACTCCTTTACAGCGGCGAAAACCTCGTCGAATGAACTCATAGTATGAAAAACAACTCCCAAACAATTCAATGCAATATTGATAAGATTATATCACATTTTTTCATACAGAACAATTCTTTCCTCTACATTACTTTATTTACAATATAGAATACCCTGATAGCGTTGCCGCACGCGGTCTGTTTGAAACATGCGGACGGAAAAAACCGCGCGTGTCCCCCGGCGGCGGATGCAGGCGGGTGGAAAAAGGCAGAAAAGTGTTGACACAGAGCCGCTTTTTCGGTTATACTCTTATGTTGCAAGGCTGTCTCTGCCAGCAGAGACGGCTTTCTAGACAAGAGCAGAGACGGTACTACAAGATGTTGTGGTTCCATCAGGGAGGAGCTTTTTTATGAAACGTACATTCCAGCCCAAGAAGCGCCACCGCGCCACAAAGCACGGCTTTTTGGCCCGCAGCAAGAGCAGCAACGGCCGCAAGGTCCTGGCCGCCCGCCGCGCCAAAGGCCGCGCGAAGCTGGCTGCCTGAGAAGGCGGCGCTCAGCAGCGTTCGGGCCGGCGTTTCTGCCGGCCCGCGCAAATGCGTCTGCGTCCCGGCCGGGATGCGGAAAAAAGAAAACGGCGCGCCCTGCGGCGCCGCCGTGAAGCAAGGCCACTGGCAGGTGGCCTTTTTGCGTATACCATGAAATGAAAGGGCCTTACCCATGCGTTATCATCCCCTGACACGCAACAATGAGTTCGCGCGCGCATACACGCGCGGAAAATCGTTCGTGCACCCGCATGTGGTGCTGTATGTGAACAAAAATCGTCTGGGCCGCACGCGCGTGGGCATCACCGCAAGCAAAAAAATAGGCAACGCCGTAACGCGCAACCGCGCGCGCCGCGTTCTGCGGGCCGCGCTGTACGAGGTGCTGCCGCCGGACGTGGGCGGGTACGACCTGGTGCTGGTGGCCCGCGGCCAGACACCGCGCCTGAAAAGCACACAGGTGGCGAAAACACTGGAAAGGCAGCTGCGCGCCGCCGGCCTTGTGCAGGAATGAGTTTATGGTGAAGCGCTTTCTCATTTTTCTGATAAAAGGCTATCAAAAATTTATTTCGCCGCTTTTGGGTGATAACTGCCGTTTTTATCCCACCTGCTCGGCTTATGCCATCGAAGCGCTGCGGGTGCACGGCGCGCTCAAAGGCAGCCTTTTGGCAGCCTGGCGCATTCTGCGCTGCAACCCCTTCGGCAGGCCGGGGCTGGACCCGGTTCCCCCAAAGGGAAAATGGCGCAATGACCCGCCCACTCCGCTGCGGCCCGGACAGGCTCCGGCTGAGGATGGTGGGGAGAGGGAATAAGGAATGAGGCTGCGCCGCTTTCCGCACGGACACCGAAATACGCGCCGCATGCGCACGGCGCGTCCCACTTCACATAAAAAAACGCCCGGGCGCAGGGCAGAATAGGACAGCGAATATGAATTTCTTAGGTTTCCTCGCACCCCTTCTCGGCATCATTATGGAATGGATCTACAAGCTGATCCCGAGCTACGGCTGGACGCTCATCATCTTCACGCTGCTCACGAAGATACTGATGTTCCCGCTCAGCGTCAAGCAGCAGAAGAGCACGGCCCGGATGTCGGCATATCAGCCCATGATGCAGGAGATACAGAAAAAATGGGCCAATGACAAGAACCGCCAGCAGGAGGAACTGATGAAGTTCCAGCAGGAGACGGGCATGTCCATGACGGCGGGCTGCCTGCCCATGGCTGTGAACTTTCTGGTGCTTTTCGGCCTCATCGAAGTTGTTTACCGTCCGCTGCAGTACATCCTGCGTGTGCCAAAGGAACTGATCGACAAAGCCGTGGAGCTTGCGAACAGCGCACTGGGCATGAACCTGATGGCAAACAATTTTACGGTTCAGAACGACATCATCAACGCGGTCAAATCCTCGCCGGACGTGTTTTCCAGTGTGTTCAGCGCGGACCAGATCGCCAGCATCAGCGATTTTAACTTTATGTTCCTGGGCATCGACCTTTCCCGGGTGCCCCATTTTGCTTTTGACGCGGCCAGCCTGATGCTGATGATCATCCCCATCCTCTCGGTGGTGACGATGATCCTTTCCCAGATCATCACCATGAAGATGAGCGGACAGGAGATGCAGGGCGCCATGAAGTGGATGCCCTGGATCATGAGCCTGATGTTCGTGTACTTTGGCTTTACGGTGCCGGTCGGCTTCTCTCTGTACTACACCGCTTCCAACGTTGTGATGCTCGTACAGTCCATTATCCTGAAGAAAATGTACGACCCTGAAGAGATGAAAAAGCAGGTTCAGGCGGAAATAGAAGCAAAACGCGCGGAGAAGAAGAAAAAGAAACAGGTAAAGGTGACCACAGACGACGGCAGGGAACAGGTAAAGGAAGTAAGCGAAGCAGAGCTTGCGCGCATCCGCCTTGCCCGCGCCCGTGAGTTGGACGAAGAACGCTACAAAGACGAATAAGCCCCCGGGCTTTCAAGGAGGGATATTTCCATGCGTGAAGTGATCAAAACAGGCAGAACGGTGGAGGACGCCACCGAGCTGGCGCTGGCCGAGTTGGGCGTAAGCGCCGAAGAGGCGGGCATTGAAGTGCTGGAGCTGCCCCAGCGCAGGCTGTTCAAGAGCATCCCGGCCAAGGTGCGCGCCTATGTGGAGGATGAGGAAGTCCCTGAGGCGCCTGCGCCCAAGGAAGAAAAGCCTTTGCCAAAGGCCGCGCCGAAAGCAGCCGAGTCGCCGGACGCCCCCAAGGCCGAGGCCCCTGCCGCGCAGCCGGAGCAAGCACAGCCCGCTGCAGGGCCTGTTGAGGAGCCCATCGACCTGGAGCAGAACCCTAAGGCCCGCGAAGCGGTGGAGTATCTGAAGGAGATCTGCGCAAAAATGGGCGCGCAGGGCCTGACCATCACGCCCGTCAAACAGGGCGAGGCCACCATCCTGAAGGTTGAGGGCGAGAGCGCCGGTACGCTGATTGGCCACCGGGGCGAAGTGATGGAAGCGCTGAGCTACCTCACAAGCCTTGTGGCAAACCGCGCGGGCGGCGACTACATGAAGATCGGTCTGGACATCAACCATTACCGCTCCAAGCGCGAGGCAAACCTGACAGCGCTGGCAAAGCGCATCGGCGCGAAGGTGGCCCGCACGGGCCGCGGCCACACGCTGGAGCCCATGAATCCCTATGAGCGCCGCATCATCCATTCCGCCATCAGCGAGATGGAGGGCGTAAAGAGCGAGTCCATCGGTGAGGGCGCAAACCGCCGTGTTGTTATTTCCAGCACCAATCCCAGCGCCCGCCCCCCGCGGGATAACCGCGGCGGCAAAGGCGGCAAGGGCGGCCGCCCCGCAGGACGCGGCGGCCGTGACGGCGCGCGCGGCCCGCGCCCGCCCCGCAAAGACGGGGAATACGCGGCCCGCACCAGCACTCCGGCCCGTGAATTTGCGGACCGCCCGCGCGACCCAAGCGCCGCGCCCACGGTACCCAAGCGCACTGAGACCATCAACGACGGCGCGGATCTGCCTCTGTACGGCAAAATCGAACTGTAAGCGCATATAACTGCATCGGCGCTCCTTTCTGTTTTCAGGAAGGAGCGTTTTTTCGTACCGGGAAGGTTTTCCACACAGCAGCGGCCGCATGTTGAAAACTTTCGTTTTTCCGCGTTCGCCGGACACGGAAACAAACTCAGGCCATCGTCGCTGAAACTGAAAATTTTTTCTTCCCAAAAGACCGCGCTCGTTTGTGAAACAGACAAGGCTTTTTTATTGGCCGCTGCTTATTTACTTTTGGAGCAAAGAGCATCAGAAACGGTTGAAGAAAAAATAATCGTAGACTGAACACCCCCTTCCATTCAATCGGGCCTCCTCTTCGCACAACAACACCGGCGAAAGCGCAGGACGTCCCGCAGAAAATGTTCGGAAAGTTTTCAACATGCGGCCGCTGCTGTGTGGAAAACACTTCGCCTAAAAGAATTTTTCAATCTTTGAGCTCCGGTATACCGGGCAGGCCTCAATTGAAAATTTAACTTCCAGCAACAGACAATCGTAAGCAGAATTAAGATTTGCAAAATCAGATTGTGATTTTAGTTTTGCAAAAGGAACTAAGCGATTGACTGCTACAGATTTCACATGTAAAATACACCTATACACTCTCGGCCTGAGAGTGCAAAGAGCAGTGTCCGTTGGATGCTGCTCTTTTCTATTTGGAAAAGTCCTTCCGGATGGCGGTGTTCTCCAGGAGGACCATCATGGCAAAGAACGCACATCTGACGCTCAGTGAGCGCATCATTATTGAATCCAGTCTCCGGGACGGTATGTCATTCAAACAGATCGCCCGGGAAGTGGATAAGGATCCATCCACGATCTCGAAAGAAATCCGAAGTCACTTTAAAGTCGTTGAAAAAGACACTTTCAATCCTTGCCGCCACCGTAAGGACTGCAAACATTTTTCAGACCTCTGCAATCCGTGCAAACATAAGTGGGGAAAATTTTGCCGCCAATGTAATGGCTGCTATACCAGATGCCCGGATTTCGAGGAACTAAAGTGTCTGAAACTCCAGAAGCCGCCCTATGTCTGCAACGGTTGTAAGGAACGCAGTGGCTGCAAACTCAAACGTCATCTCTACGATGCAAAGTTCGCCCAAACAGAGTACGAGGCAGTTAGAAGTGAGAGCCGGAAGGGCTTTGCTACGGAACCGGCCGAGCTGCGCAGGATTGACAGCATCATTTCACCGCTGATCAAACAAGGGCAGTCCATTCACCAAATCTGCACCAACAATGCAGACCTTATCATGCTGGATGAAAGAACCATCTATAACTACATTGACGCAGGTCTGCTGTCTGTAGGAAATTTAGATCTACCCAGAAAGGTTCGCTACAAGGCCCGGAAAAAGAAAAAGCCGCTCCGTGTTGACAAGCAATGCCACAAGGGCAGGACCTACGAGAATTTTCTGGAATTCATGGAGGCCCATTCGGATATTCCAGTAGTTGAGATGGATTCTGTGGAGGGCAGGAAGGGCGGCAAGGTCCTGCTGACGCTGTTCTTCCGGAACTGCAACCTTATGCTGGCATATATCCGGGATACCAACACAGCCCGCTCAGTGACGGAGATTATTGAGGAGCTTTATGAAAAACTCGGCCGGGAACCCTTTTGCAGGCTGTTCCCAGTGATTCTGACCGACAGAGGCAGCGAATTTACGGATCCTGTATCGCTGGAATGCGACGAGTGGGGCGAAGTCCGAACCAGATTGTTCTACTGCGATCCACAGCGTTCCGACCAGAAGGGCGGCATTGAGGTGACCCATGAATTCATCCGCAGAATTCTTCCTAAAGGCACTTCGTTCAATGATCTTACTCAGGCTGATATTTCCTTAATGATGAGCCACATCAATTCCTACACAAGAAAAAAGCTGAACAACCGGTCTGCACACCAGCTGTTCAGCTTCTTCTACGGCGAGGAAATTCTGGCCAGGCTTGACATCCGCCAGATTCCCGCCAACAGCATCAATCTCACGCCGAAACTTCTAAAGAAATAAACTGAAAACCGCCATTCGGAAGCATATCGCTTGCCGCAGGGGTGGAAGATAATCTTGCAAAAAAAGCAACGATCCTTTCACCTCCGGTTGTCATGCCTATTTTTCAGACGCCGGTGTTAGATCTGTGTCCATTCTATCATGGGCAACGCTGGTACGCAACTTATTTGGTTTTGTAAATTCCAGTTCGCATTTGTAAGTTCCGGTATAGTCCTGGTTTTTTTGATTGCAGGAATTTAGATTTGCGAGAAACTGCCGCAGCGGGCATTTACTTTTGCAAACTGGAACTTAGTTTTGCAATCAACCTATACCGGGCAGGAAAAACGTCAAAAAATCGAACAAGAATAAAAATATATTGATAAACAATAAAAAATACTTGTATTTCAGAAAATACTATGATATACTGACCCCAACGACAATCGGTGGAGGAATCGTTATGAACTGGAACAAAGACAAAAGTGTCAAGCTTTCCAAATTCTGCGTCTGCCTTTTTATGCTCATTCTGGCAGGAGTTTGCATCGGTGCACCATGGTTGTTCCGGCTGCTCATCCGTCTGCGCGTGCAGGATCTGGCCGGAAAATTCGAGTTGTTCCTCGTCAGCACCTATACGGCGGCCGTGCCCGCCGCTGCGGCACTGTACGGCCTGTGGCGTTTGCTGCGCAACATCAGCGAGGGCGAGGTTTTTATCCCGGAGAACGTCTCCATCCTGCGCCTGTTGTCCTGGTGCTGCATCGCGGCCGGGCTGGTATGTCTGTTCAGTGCGCTGTACTATATGCCGTTCCTCATCGTCAGCGCGGCTGCGGCATTTGTTGGCCTGATTTTGCGCGTGGTGAAGAATGTCTTTGCCGAGGCGGTTCGGCTCAAAGATGAAAACGACTATACGATTTGAGAAAGGACGTGCCGAAATGCCCATTGTGGTGAACATCGACGTGATGATGGCGCGCCGGAAAATGAGTGCGGGAGAGTTGGCCGAACGCGTCGGCATCACGCCCGCGAATCTCTCCATCCTCAAAAACAATAAGGCGAAGGCCATTCGTTTTTCCACGCTGGAGGCGCTGTGCAAGGCGTTGGACTGCAAGCCGGCGGACATTTTAGACTACACGGAGGACTGACAAAATGGAACAGGAGAAAAAGACGGCGGGCATGCCGTGCCCGCCTTGTAAAAGTGCGCCGTTTTCAAGGGCCGTGAAGCCCGCGGCGCAGGAGAATGCCGTGCAGGAGGCCGCCGCACCGCTTGGTGCGCCCGGTCAGTACGGGGGCTCCGCCGTCGGCCGGACAGAAAAGACGCCCGGCTTCACCGGAGTGGACGCGGCGTTTGCCTGTGGTTTCCTGGCCGTGGGCTGGCTGTTCTGGGAGCTTCAGCTCTGGAGCGGCTGGCGGTGGTTCGGCAATGCGGGCACGGGCACCGCTCTGTTCACGGCACTTTTTGCGGGCGCGGTACTGGCTTATGTGTATCTTGCAAAGCTGCGCCCGCCCCGGGAAAGCTGGTTCTGGCTGGCGGTACTGCTTTGCCTGGGGCTTGGCTATGCACTGCCCTACGGCGGCGGACTGTTGGGAGCCGTCCATTACGGCGCGCTGCTGTTCACAGCGGGATACTGGACGCTGAGCGCCACGGGCCGTCTGTTGAAAAGTGGAAAGACCTCTAATTGGCTGCCGCTGGACGTGCTCAACGTTCTGTTTGTTCTGCCCTGGGGCAACTTCATGCGTCTGCCTGCGGCGTTTGTTTTTGGCTTGAAAGGGCTTGGCCGCCGTGTGCGCGCGGCCCGTTCTGAGCCGGGAGAGCGAAGCCGGGGCAAACGCCTGCTGGGGGTGCTGGGCGGCGTGGCGCTGGCGCTGCTGTGCCTGTGCTTCGTGCTGCCGCTGCTGATGGCGGCAGATGACGGCTTTGCATCGCTGCTTTCGGGTTTTGTAGGCCGCCTTGCCGCATGGTTTTCCGGCTGGAGGGATTCCTGGACGGAGTTTGTCGTGAAAGTATTTTTTGCGCTGCCCACGGCTCTGTACCTGTATGGCCTTGTATATGGCGCCGTGCGCGGCCGCCGCGCCTGTGTTTACGACAAAAAGGAGGTGTGCGCGGTGCAGCGGGGCCTGCGGTTCGCGCCCCGCTCCACAGTCCTTACGGCTTTGTTCGTGCTGTGCGCGGTGTATCTGTTGTTTATCTCCATGCAGGCGAAATATCTGTTCGGCGCATTTTGGGGCGCACTGCCTGAGGGATTTTCTTATTCCGAGTATGCGCGTCAGGGCTTTTTTGAATTGTGCCGTGTGGCGGCCATCAACATCGTTATTCTGCTGGCCGCCAATGTGATGAGCCGTGCGCAGGCTGCGGAAAACTGTATGCTGCGGGTATGCAATACCGCGCTTTCGGCGCTGACGCTGCTGTTGCTGGCCACGGCAGCTGCAAAAATGGCGCTTTATATCGCGGCTTACGGCCTGACAGTGAAGCGCGTGCTTGCAAGCGTGTTTCTGGTCTGGATGGCCTGCGTATTCGTGTGCGTCATCCTGCGGCAGTTCCGCACTGTGGCGTTGGTGCGCGTCGCGGTGTTTCTGGGTGCAGTGCTGTTTGCGCTGTTGTGTGTGCTGCCGGTGGGGGACGGCATCAGCACTTATAATGCCGCCCGTGTACAGGCGGGCACGCTGGACCCGGACGTGATGGAGCAGGAGCTGCGCCCCCTCGTGTAACAAAATACCGCTCCGAAAAGAGCAGTTTTGCGCATGGCATCGTCAAGCACGCCTGCGGACCGAAATCATGGCCCACATTTTGCCGCCGGGACATGCCCCATCGGGTTTGGATGTACAATGCGCGAAAAAGGGGGAAAGAAATATGAGGAAAAAGCTTTGCTCTGCGGCTGTTTGCTGCCTGGTGCTTTTTCTTACGGCCTGCGGGCTTGCTTCACAGGCGTCGGTGGCGGCTCTGGTGGAGCGGGACGTACAGGCGCTGGAGGCGCTGGCGGGTGAGATCGCTCTGGCAGGCGCCGCCGGTGACGCAGAATATCCGGGAGTGGACCGCATCTCTTATGACAGCCGTACCGGACAGGTACAGTTTGAATGCGGGGTCTCGGGCTTTGCATCCCAGACAAGCTATAATGGTTTCTATTATTCGCCCGGGGATGTTCCGCTGGGCTTCGGCGGCACAGGGGATATGACGCTCGCTCCGTCGGGCGCGGGCTGGTGCTGGGAAGAAACGGAGGGGGACAACTGGTATTACACCGAGAGGCTGCGCAGCGGCTGGTATTACTACGAAATGCATTTCTGACGGCCGCGCGGCGGCCGCACACTTGACGCAGGCGCGCTTTTTGCGTACAATTTCCTTTGGCATTTCATTGAATGACAAAGGAGAGGAAACGACATGAAGGCACGCATTCCCAAACACCGCGAATTCATCATCAACCTCGCGGAGGATTACGAAAAGAAAGACGAATGCTGGGACAAGCTGCAGGAGATCATGGAGGCGTATAAGAAAGAGGGAAAATCCGTTTATACGCCCACGTTCATCGAAGATAACGAGGATAAGGTGAAAGCGCTGCAGGAGCAGTACGAGTTCACTTATACCATTGAGGAGCGGTGACGGTGCAATCTTTCCTGCGGCGCGGGAAAGGAGCACACAATGGAATTTTTTGCAGGGATCGGCGCGGGCTGGATGAACCTTGCCAGCCTGGCTTTGGGCCTTTTGGCCTGGATGCTGCCCGTGGCGGCGATGATCCGCACGGCGGCCCGGCCGCGCGCGCTGCATCCGGCGCTGCCTTTGGTATGCGTCAGCTTTGCCGCCTGTGCGGCGGCGCTGTATCTTCAATTGCGTTATCATGCGCATCTTTCGCGCATTGAGGATGTGGGAGCTTTTTTGGATACGGCGCAGGCGGCTGCGTTCGCATCGGCCGTGCTGCTGTGCGTGACGCTGGCGCTGAACGCCCTTGCGCTGTGCGCGGCGGCCGTTTGCGCGCGGAAAGCGGTGGACCGGGCGTAAGCAGCCCAAAATAACTGTAAAAAAAGAATGCCCGGCCCCGTAAAGCAGCACGGGGCCGGGCATTCTTCATTATTCCGCAATAAAAATTTCTCCGAATGACCCTTTAAAAATTTAGTGAAGCAGGGTTGAATATTTTATGAGAAGGAACAGAGGAAATACTGTGTTAAGCCTGTTTTCAACGATACATGGCCTGAGAGCCATATTTTCCGGGCCGCGGAAAGCGCAGGCTTTGCGGTGCGGAGTCAAAGGCTTATTTCAGAATTTCCCGTTGCTCGGCCAGAAGCTGTTCCTGATATGCACCCGCAAAAATGCCCGCCAGGAAACGGGGCAGCGCTTCGGAGACAAGGCGCTCCCAGCTCGTTTTTTCCTTGCCTACGAGAATGGGATAGAACAGCGCGTCTGCGTGCTGCGCGGCGGCAAGGTCGCCCAGGGCGTCGCCAACCATCAGCACATGGCCCGGCGCATAGCCCTTGGCAGAAAGCGCCGAAAGGCAGGCCTCCTTGGTGCCTGCGTCCTGGCCCAGAACGACGTCCATATGCTGGACAAGGCCGTGGCGCGTCCATTCTTCCGCCAAAGCCTCGCTGTTGGCGCTGGAAACAACGGCGGTGTCCGTCAGCACATGAATCGCCGCCAGGGCCTCTCTGCAGCCGGGAAACGGCCGCGAATCATCGCCCATGGCGGCGATGGCCGCGTTGACGGCGCGGCTCCATTCCAACGCTTTTTGCAGGCCCGCGCCGCCGCCGGCCGCAACGGCTTCCTCCAGCGCCGGGTTTGAAAGCTTGGGGGCCTTTTCCACCCAGGCGCACAGCTCGTCCGCGCCGGGGACACGCACGCCGTGTTCCGCCAGCATGCGCATCGTGGCGGCAAGCCCTTTAAAGCGGTTCACGCCGCGGGTGCGGCTGTACAGGTTCACTTCCATCCAGTGGGGGGTGATGAGCCCGGCGTATTCCTCCAGCCCGTACACACGGATGAGCTGTGGGCAGAAGGCCTGATGGTGCTTGGAATCCATGGTGTCCATGGCGCAGCCGTCGGAATCCACGCACACAAGCCATTCTTTTTTGGGAGTGAACGCGGCGAACGGATTTTCAGACATAATCTTCCTCCTTGGATTTGAAAGGTTCATATGGTTGCAGGGGCCGGAAAGCAGGAAAGGCGCGCGGGCCGCATTATGCCCGCGCGCTTTTTTGCAAAAGATTCACAGATGCGTGTCCCACATGCCGCAGAAGCTATCGATGGGGTCTTTGCCCTTGAAAGCTTCCGGCCCGGCCATCAGCTCGTCCACCAGCACATCCAGCGTAGCAGGAGCGGAATCGTAGGTGTTGATATAGGTGCGGGCCTGGGGAATGTCCGCTAGGATCGTCGGCTGCTGGCAGCCGATGACGATAACAGGGAGCTCGAACACATACCAGGGGATCTCGCCGCCGCCCTTCGTCATGCCAAAGCCCGGGCGCGCCACGGCCTGGAAGCCGCCGGCCACGTCCACAAGTGTGATGATAAGATCCTGTGCGCCCACAAAATCCGCAATGGTATCCTTGCCTGCGAAGTAGATGTTGAAATCCACTTTTTCGCCCGCGGCGATGCGCTTTTGGATCTTGTCCATCGGGCTTTCGTACAGCGTTACTTCAAAGCCCTTGGCTTCCAGCTTTTCTTTCAGGCTCTCGGCTGCGTTTTTGCCGCCGCCCATCAGCTTTTTCATCGCGCCGCCCAGGCCCTTGGCCTCCAGCCCGGTGACGTACACGATCATGATGCGCCTGTACTTTTCCGGCGTCATGGGCAGCACGTCCGCGTCCTTGTATTTCACCAGCGTCAGCGCATGCTCGGAGATTTCTTTCTGCATGGCCCTGTGCGCGGCGCAGCCGATAACCCTTTCCATCTCGGCGGCGGGGGGAACAAGCTCTGTCCGTACCTTTTTGTGCAGGCCCATGTGGGCTTTCAGCGCCAGGATGCGGTGCAGGGCGTCGTCCAGGCGTTCGTCGGTGATGACGCCGTTTTTGTAACCGTTCATCATGGAGGCGAAGTCTTCGTCCATGTCGTTGAAGAACAGGAACATGTCGCAGCCTGCGGCAATGGCGGCGGGGATCATGTCGCTGCGCTTCATGCGGCAGGTGAGGCCCACCATATGGCTGGCGTCTGTGAGCACCATGCCGTTGAAGCCCATTTTGCCCTTGAGCAGGTCCGTCAGCAACTCCTTAGACAGCGTGGCCGGCATGATGTCGTCGTCCTTGATGTCCGGGTTCATGGCACGGGTATAGCTTGGAAGCATGATATGTCCGGCCATGATGGCCTCCAGCCCGTTGTCGATGAGGTTTGCGTAGATTTTGCCGAAGGTGGCGTCCCATTCCTCGCAGGAAAAGGTGTTGACGCTGTTGGCAACATGCTGGTCACGGTCATCCAGGCCGTCGCCGGGGAAGTGCTTGGCCGCGCAGCAGAAGCCGGGCACCTCGTGCGCGCCCTCCATGTAGGCCTGGGTCATTTCCATCACGCGCTGCGGATCGTTGCCGTAGGTGCGCAGGCCGACGACGGGGTTGTGCCAGTTGTAGTAAATATCGGAAACCGGAGCGAAACTGAGGTTGCAGCCGATGGCCGCGGCCTCCGTGTTGGCCATTTTGCCAAGCGCTTTGGCGTATTTTGCGTCGCCCGTCGCGCCGATCTTTGTCTGTGCGCCGATCATTGTGCCGTTGCTGCACGCACCGTTGCCGCCGTTCTCGGTATTGCAGGCGATGATGAGAGGAATTTTGGAATTTTCCTGCAGAATACGGTTCTGCTCATGCACCTCGGCCGCGGTGCCGGGGTTGTAGCGGATACCGCCGATGTGGTATTTGTCAACGGTCATTTTCAAATATTCCTCGGTGCGGGAGGAACCCATGTTGAAAAACAGCTGGCCGATCTTTTCCTCAAGCGACATCGAGGCGATGGTGTCCTCCACCCACTGCACAGCCTCGTCATCCAGGTAATAGGGCTTTGCACGCATATTCACGGGCATTCGATCAGATCCTTTCTTTTTGTTTTGTTCCGATTGATTATTTTGTGCAGCCTTGCATCAAAAGAAGAGTGATTGCGAATTCCTCAATTGAAAATTTAACTTCCAGCAACAGACAATCGTAAGCAGAATTAAGATTTGCAAAATCAGATTGTGATTTTAGTTTTGCAAAAGGAACTAAGCGATTGACTGCTACAGATTTCACATGTAAAATACACCTATACACTCTCGGCCTGAGAGTGCAAAGAGCAGTGTCCGTTGGATGCTGCTCTTTTCTATTTGGAAAAGTCCTTCCGGATGGCGGTGTTCTCCAGGAGGACCATCATGGCAAAGAACGCACATCTGACGCTCAGTGAGCGCATCATTATTGAATCCAGTCTCCGGGACGGTATGTCATTCAAACAGATCGCCCGGGAAGTGGATAAGGATCCATCCACGATCTCGAAAGAAATCCGAAGTCACTTTAAAGTCGTTGAAAAAGACACTTTCAATCCTTGCCGCCACCGTAAGGACTGCAAACATTTTTCAGACCTCTGCAATCCGTGCAAACATAAGTGGGGAAAATTTTGCCGCCAATGTAATGGCTGCTATACCAGATGCCCGGATTTCGAGGAACTAAAGTGTCTGAAACTCCAGAAGCCGCCCTATGTCTGCAACGGTTGTAAGGAACGCAGTGGCTGCAAACTCAAACGTCATCTCTACGATGCAAAGTTCGCCCAAACAGAGTACGAGGCAGTTAGAAGTGAGAGCCGGAAGGGCTTTGCTACGGAACCGGCCGAGCTGCGCAGGATTGACAGCATCATTTCACCGCTGATCAAACAAGGGCAGTCCATTCACCAAATCTGCACCAACAATGCAGACCTTATCATGCTGGATGAAAGAACCATCTATAACTACATTGACGCAGGTCTGCTGTCTGTAGGAAATTTAGATCTACCCAGAAAGGTTCGCTACAAGGCCCGGAAAAAGAAAAAGCCGCTCCGTGTTGACAAGCAATGCCACAAGGGCAGGACCTACGAGAATTTTCTGGAATTCATGGAGGCCCATTCGGATATTCCAGTAGTTGAGATGGATTCTGTGGAGGGCAGGAAGGGCGGCAAGGTCCTGCTGACGCTGTTCTTCCGGAACTGCAACCTTATGCTGGCATATATCCGGGATACCAACACAGCCCGCTCAGTGACGGAGATTATTGAGGAGCTTTATGAAAAACTCGGCCGGGAACCCTTTTGCAGGCTGTTCCCAGTGATTCTGACCGACAGAGGCAGCGAATTTACGGATCCTGTATCGCTGGAATGCGACGAGTGGGGCGAAGTCCGAACCAGATTGTTCTACTGCGATCCACAGCGTTCCGACCAGAAGGGCGGCATTGAGGTGACCCATGAATTCATCCGCAGAATTCTTCCTAAAGGCACTTCGTTCAATGATCTTACTCAGGCTGATATTTCCTTAATGATGAGCCACATCAATTCCTACACAAGAAAAAAGCTGAACAACCGGTCTGCACACCAGCTGTTCAGCTTCTTCTACGGCGAGGAAATTCTGGCCAGGCTTGACATCCGCCAGATTCCCGCCAACAGCATCAATCTCACGCCGAAACTTCTAAAGAAATAAACTGAAAACCGCCATTCGGAAGCATATCGCTTGCCGCAGGGGTGGAAGATAATCTTGCAAAAAAAGCAACGATCCTTTCACCTCCGGTTGTCATGCCTATTTTTCAGACGCCGGTGTTAGATCTGTGTCCATTCTATCATGGGCAACGCTGGTACGCAACTTATTTGGTTTTGTAAATTCCAGTTCGCATTTGTAAGTTCCGGTATAGTCCTGGTTTTTTTGATTGCAGGAATTTAGATTTGCGAGAAACTGCCGCAGCGGGCATTTACTTTTGCAAACTGGAACTTAGTTTTGCAATCAACCGTGATTGCGAATTGGTAAAAAATAACCTACAAAATCTTTCGATTTTATTTAAAATTAACAAAGAAAATCGGATAAGTCAATGACATATCTTGCGAAACTGTGCTATACTGAAACCACGAAATACAATATCGGGAGGAACTGTGCATGGAAGTGCTGGAGCGTCTGACCCCTTATGTGGAGCTTGTGCATCTTCTGCTCAATACAAATTTTACTTATCTGACGCGCAAGCTGGCGCCAAGCGATTCGCTGGACCGCGCGCGCATCCCGTCCGCCGTGGCAAAAAGCTACGACGAGGTGCTGTTCGGCGGCGTCCTGTTCGACTGTGTTCCCGGCATCCCGTGCGAGATCAAAACCCCTTTCGGCATATGCTTCACGGCGCTGGCGCTTTGGAAAGGGGACGGCTTCGTGCTCATCGGTCCTTATCTGCCCGAGCGGGCGGACGGCGCGCAGCTGGAGGAGATCCTGGCGTCCCAGGGCGTGCCGCTGGGCCTGAAAGAACAGTACGGCGTTTATTACAGAGACCTTCCCACGCTGAGCCGCGGCAAGGTGCGCGCCGCACTGGGCGTACTGGCGGCGGGCGTGTACGGCGAGAGCCTTGCGTCCAGCGCTTTCAGCAGCCGAGATATCTCCCCGGAGGACCCGTCCCCCTGTCCCGTATTTGAGGAGGATTCCATGCAGGTGCGCGCAGACGCCATTGCACGGCGGTATGAGGGAGAGCGCAGGCTTATGGAAGCGGTGGCCCGCGGCGATATGCGCGCCGCCGACATGGTGGAGGAGACAACTCTGCGGCTGGAGCGGGTGCCCAATAAGCTGCGCAACCGGAAAAACCTGTTCATCGTGCTCAATACGCTGATGCGCAAGGCTGTGGAGGCCGCGCAGGTGCATCCGTTTTATATCGACGCAATCAGCGCCAAATGGGCCATGCGCATCGAGGCGGTGGAGCAGGAGGCCGACCTTTATCCCATGCGGCGGGAGATCGTGGAGGATTACTGTCGTCTGGCGCAGACGCGTTCCATGGCCAGCTATTCCCCCAATGTGCGAAGCATGCTCACTTATGTGCAATTCAATTTGGCCGAGGGCATTTCGCTGGAGGCCATTGCCCGGCAGCTGGGTGTGAACGCCAGCTATCTTTCCAGCCAATTCAACCGCGAGGTGGGCAAAAGCCTGCCGGAATATGTTTCGGAAAAGCGCATTGCGGAGGCCAAGCGCCTGCTGCGCGGGCGCGCGCAGCTGCCCATTGGGCAGATTGCCGCGGCGGTGGGCTTTTCAGACCTGAACTATTTTACGAAGGTGTTCAAGAAAAAAGCGGGGCAGACGCCCAGCGCCTACCGCGCAGCACAGCGCGCGCTGGCGGCGGAACAGAAAGAGATATGAATATGCGGCGGCCGGAACCCGGCCGCCGCATATTTTTCTTGAGTAAGGAAACCACCGGCAGATGACTTATTCCTGTTCTCGTCCGTTCCGCCGCGGCTTGCGCGCTTTGAGAATGAGCATCATCGGCCGCCGCAGCTCGTCGGCCATACCGGGCACGGCGTCCAGCATCTCCCGCGCAGGCTGCGGCTCCACCAGCGCCTCCAGCGCGAAGCCACGCGCCAGAAGCGGCTGCACATAGCCCGTAACGGTGCGGTGGTATTTGCGCATATGCTCGCCTAAAAACACCGCGTCCCGGGGTCCCTGCTCAAAGTATCGGTCCACGGGCCAGTGCAGCGGGGCGCCGCCTGCGTCCCTCTGCCAGTCCTGCGGCCCCTGGGCCGTGAACACCGGATGTTCCGCCGAAAAAATAAACCATCCGCCGGGGGACAGCGCGTCCCAGACCATGCGGCACACGCCCGCGTAATCTTCCACATAATGCAGCGCCAGTGAACTGAGAACGACGTCCCAAGCCGCAGGGGCGGGCCGCATATCCTCAATGGCCGCGCGCCGGTATTCCACGACGGGGCTGTCGGTCATGGCGCGGGCGCGTTCCAGCATGCGTTGGGAAAGGTCCGTCCCAAGCACACGGGCCGCGCCATGCTCGGCCGCGTACCGGCAATGCCATCCGAAACCACAGCCAAGGTCCAGCACGCGCTTGCCGGCGAGCTCCGGCAGCAGCGCTTTCAGTGCCGGCCATTCGCCTGCGGCGGAAAGCCCCTGCTCGGAACGGGGCATATGGCTGTACTGCTCGAAAAATACGCTGTCATCGTATTTGTTTTCTTTCAAAAAAGCACTTCCCCTGCATGTTTTCTTCATGGTAACACATCTGTTCTGCGGCGGCAAGCCTGCGCGGCAGGCCTTTTTTGTGCAGGTGAGGGCCTGTTTTGCGCAACTTGCTCCGGAGCGCTTGCAGCGGCGGGCCGGGGTGTGTATCATAAAGATGCGGCCGCGGGATAAACACAAACAAAGGGGGAGGGGCTGTTGAACATCCGTATCTGTGAGGACCCGGCCTGCGCGGACATCGAGGTGGTGGTGCGCTGCAGGCAGCTTGACGACACAGTGCTTTCACTTTTGGCGCGCCTGCGCGTTTACGACGCGAAGCTCACCGGAGAAAGGGACGGCGCCACCTACGTTCTGGCGGCGGCAGACGTGCTGTATGCCGACACGGCGGACAAAAAGACGTTTCTTTATACAGCGGACGCCGTATATGAAACGCCCCTGCGCCTGTACGAACTGGAGGAGCAGCTTGCCGCGCGGGATTTTGTGCGCGCGGGTAAATCGGTGCTGCTGAATTTTGCCCATGTGGCGGCGCTGCGTCCGGACTTCGGCGGGCGAATGCGGGTGACGATGTCCAACGGCGAGGTGGTGGTGGCGTCGCGCCAGTATGTGCCTGCCCTCAAGGCAAAGCTGGGGCTGTGAGCCCTATACCGGAAAAGGAGTGTTTGCTGTGAAAAAATTTTTTGATATCGTAATGCCTGTAAAGACGGCCGCATGCTATATTTTTACGGCCACCATGTGCGTGTATGCCGTTCTGGATCTGGTCTTCGGCTGGGGCGGTCTGCCCGATAACTACCTGTTTTCGTTTCTGCTGCTGTCGCTGGCGGGCGGCGTGCTGCAGATCGTCGCGTTTACAGAGCTTGTTATCAAAAGGCTGCGCTATACGCTGCGGCTGTTCGTATTTGCAGTGCCGTATCTGGCGGTGCTTTCGGCCATTGCCGCCGGGTTCGGCTGGCTGCCCGCAGCGCAGCCGGGTGCATGGGCGCTGTTTTTCCTGATTTTCCTGGCGGTGCTTCTGACAATGACGCTGGGGTTCGAATTGTATTACCGCATCAGCGGTAAAAAATACGACGGCCTGCTGGGCCAGTACCGCGCTTCCCGTACACGGGATGAAAACAGCCGGGGAGAATACTGATGCATGCGGCGGAAAGCCGGATGAAAGGAATGAAAAGTTTTCAACAAAAGAGGCCTGCGCGGTGGAAAACCGCACAGGCCCTTTCCGTTTATCATAAAGCTGCAGCCTCAGCTGTTTTTCAGGATGACGCGCTCCACAACATCGGCCACATCCTCGCATTTGTCGCAGCATTTTTCCAGGCGGTCGAACAGCGCCGTCCAGGCCATCACGTCCACGGGCGTGCTGGCATCCGCGTACAGCGTGTGCATGGCGTCTGTGTACAGCTTATCGCCTTGCTCCTCCAGGCCGTTTATCTCAACGATCTGGGTGTGGATGGTCTTGGATCTGCGGAAATTGGGAAACTCCTCCATCATGGTCTTGAGCGCGGCGCAGCAGTCTGCGATGACCTGTGCAAAAGCCTGCGCCTCGGGCCGCAGCGTGCGGATATTGAACATATACAGCCGCAGCAGAACATCCTCAATGCTGTCTGTCACGTCGTCGATAGTGCCGGAAAGCTCCATGATATCTTCCCGGTCAATGGGGGGCAGGAACTCGCGCACAAGCTGTTCCATCGTGCCGTGCTTTGCGATATCGGCCGAGTGCTCGATTTTGTGCATAGCCTCGATATGCCCGGGCAGCGCCTCCGGCTCATAGTGGTCAAACACCGTGCAAAGCATGTCCGCCGCAGCGCAGGCGGAATTTACGCCGCCCACAAAGGCCTCAAAATAATCCGTTTCCTTTTTTCGTGCCATTTTCACGTTCTCCTTCCTATTCTCAGAACAGCCACATGAACAGCCGTGCCATCAAAAAGCCAATGGCCCCGCACCCGGGGAACGTCAGCGCCCACGTCAGCCCCATTTCCTTTACCACGCCCCAGTTCACGCTGGACAGCCGCCGCGCCGCGCCCACGCCCATAATGGCGGTGGTCTTGGTGTGCGTTGTTGAAACAGGGATGCCAGTCAGCGAGGAAAGCAGCAGGCAGGCCGCGCCCGCCATGTCGGCGGCAAAGCCCTGGTATTTTTCCAGCTTCACCATATCCATGCCCACAGCCTTGATGATGCGGTAGCCGCCGATGGAAGTGCCCAGAGCCATTACGGCACTGCACAATACCATCAGCCACAGCGGGATCTGGAAATTGGTGACGTTGTCCTGTCCGTTGGCCAAAAAGATGCCCAGCATGAAAACGCCCATAAACTTCTGGCCGTCCTGTGCGCCGTGCATGAACGCCATAGCCGCGCCGCCCGCAATCTGTGCGCCGCCGAAAAAGCCCGTGGTGCGCCGCCGGTCCATGTTTTTGCACAGGAACTCCACCAGCCTGGCCGCGGCCCAGCCGAATGCGAAGCCCAGCAGAGTAGACAGAACCAGGCCGTACAGGACCTTGATCCATTCGCCGCCGTTGATGCCCGCAAAGCCTCCGTGCAGCGCGATGGCCGCACCGGACAGCCCGGCGATCAGGGCGTGGCTCTCGCTGGTGGGGATGCCGAACCACCAGGCGGCCGTGGCCCATGCCACGATGGCTACGAGCGCCGCGCACAGCGCCGTCAGCGCGTCTGCGGTGTTGCCGCCGAAATCCACCATGTTGTAGATGGTGGCCGCGACGCTGGCGTTCACCATGGTCATCACCAGAACGCCCAGGAAGTTAAAGACAGCCGCCATTAAAATGGCGCTGCGCGCGCTCATCGCGCGGGTGGAAACACAGGTGGCGATGGCATTGGGCGCATCCGTCCAGCCGTTCACCAGCACCACGCCCAGCGTCAGCGCCACTGTGACGGCCAGAACCGGGTTCGCGGCAAGCTGCGCCAGAAATTCACTCAGGGAGATCGTCAAGCAAAGCCCTCGCTTTCTTTTTACAAAAAACTTACTATACCTTTACAAGTATAATGGCAGTTCCTGACAAAAGCCAGAGGGAAAGGACATGATTTTACATTTCCTTTACATAACTTGCCGAAAAAACAGTCTTTTCCGGGGTCCGGGCATAGAAAAGGCCGGACGGCACACAGAAAAAGCCGCGCCCGGAAAGAGCGCGGCACGTATTGCAGAAAAAGCAGAAAGGAAAAACGCTCTGAGAAAAGCCATTGGGCCTTTGCGAAGTAAAGTGCAAGCCACGCGGAGGGTGCCGCGAAACGGGATGGCGGCGCGCCCGCGGGCAAGTGCAGATGCTGTGTAGGGGTTCTGGTGCAGACAACCGCGCCGAAAGCACGGCCTCTGGTGCAAACACGCCCTTTTTTCATTCAAAACAACTCCGCGTCACCCTGCAGGGCTGACGCCGGGGCGTATAGAGAGCCGGCTCTCGAAGCGCGGTTCAGCACGGCATTAGGCGTTACAGCGGCAGGTCCCGCCGGCTGAACACGGCCGTGCCCAGCGCGTAAAAACCAAGCCCCAGCGCCAGCAGCACGGCCGCGCCTGCGTACGCGGCGCCGTCGCCGCGGAAAAGGCCGGTGGGGTCAAACAGGGTGAACACGGTGGCGTATTTCAATTTTTCCAGCCGGCCGCCCATGTTGGCCAGCATGCGGATGAGGAAAAACAGCACGGGAACGCCCGCGCCCAGCGCCACGGAAAGGCGGCTCTCGTTGAACAGGCAGGAGGCGAAAAAGCAGAACCCGCCCAGCGCCAGATGCAGGCACAGCAGCCCGGCGTTCACCACGAGATAGGCGGGGACATCCAGCTCGCCGGGAAACATCGCGGCGGCGCAGCCCACGGCCAGCGCCGTACAGTAGGCGGTAAGCAGCGTACCGCCCGCAATGAGCACCAGCGCCTGGGTGCGCGCCACCCGCGCCCGGGTGTTGGGCGAGGCCAGCAGATAGGCCATGCTGCCCGTGTCCACCCAGCGCGCGACCAGCCGGTTCGCCGCCAGAATGGAAAAAACCAGAGGCAGAAGCAGCAGCAGAAAGCCGTACAGATAGTTGATGAGGAACCCGCCCAGCGAGCTGCTGCCCGCCTGCATGCCCACCATATTCATGAGCTGAGGCATGGCCGTCACGATCTCGTCCAGTGTGGCGTTGAGCTTGGGGTCGAACATGGCTGTGATCATGGACACATACAGCGAAAGCACGGCCGCAAAAACCACCCATGTTTTCCACAGCGATCTCGCGCTGCGCCGGAAAAGCACACCATTCATCAGCTTTACGCCTCCTTTCCGTAATAGTGCAGGAACACGTCCTCCAGACTTTGGCGCGGCGCGTCGATGGACGTCACCGGAAAGCGGGCCATCGCGGCGGTCAGAGCGGACATGCCGTCCCGCACGCGCACCGTCACCGTGCAGCCCTGCGCAGCCTGCACCCGCAGGCCGGGCGCGGCCGCAAAAGCTGCCGCGGCATCCGGTGTGGAAAGCGTGACGGAATAGGTGCGGCTGCGACGCGCCTTCAGTGTGCCGATCTCCTCCACGGCGGCCAGGCACCCCTCCCGCAGAATCCCCACGCGGGCGCAGGTGCGTTCCACCTCCTCGAACATATGGGAGGACATCAGTACGGTCTTGCCGCGCTGCTTTTCCGCCAGGATCAGGTCGATGAAGCGGTTCTGCATCAGCGGGTCCAATCCGCTGGTGGGTTCATCGAGGATGAGCACCGCCGGGTCATGCATCAGCGCGCATACAATGGCCACCTTCTGCTTCATTCCCTTGGACATGCGCCGTATCCGGCCCGAGGCGTCCAACTCAAAGCGCTCGCAAAGCTCTCCGGCGCGGCCCGTGCCCCGCATGCCGCGGTAGGCGGCCAGAAAGCGGATGAACTCGCCGCCGCGCATATCGTCGGGCAGGGCGGGCTCGCCCGGAATATAGCCCATATTTTTTTGAATGGCCGCAGTCTGTGTGCGGCAGTCAAGGCCGTTGATCGTGCAGGTGCCGGAATCCGGCGCAAGGAACCCCATCAACTGGCGGATGGTGGTGGTTTTTCCTGCGCCGTTTGGACCAAGAAAGCCGAACACCTCTCCCTGCTCCACGGCGAACGAAACGTCGAACACGCCGTGCCCGCCGCCGTAATCCTTTGTGATGTGCGAAAGCGCGATCACGCTCATAAATATTCCTCCTTGTAGGCGATCTTGCGGAACATTTCTTCCCAGCCGCTGTAATCGGCCAGGATATCCTCAAGCCGCAGCGGCACGCCGGCGCGCTGCTTTTCGTTCATGTAGCCCTCGGTCATCCAGGTCAGCATGCGCAGAAGCTGGGCAGGGTCCACACCGGGACGGAATTTGGAAAAATCGATGTTGGAAAAATACTGCGCGAAGCTGCCGGTGAGGTCCCCGTTCAGCCTGGCCTGTACTGCGTCGGAAACAGCCTCGCCCCGGGAGTAGAAGGCGCGGATGGAAAATTCCAACAGATAAGGGCAGCGCGTCAGCAGTTCCAGCTTGGCCCGTGCGCCGATGTGCATCAGCTCGAAAAAATCCGTCACGCCGTCCAGCTTCTGCCGCAGCACCTGCCCGCGCACCTGCTCCAGCGCATAGTCGTACAGATACAGGTACAGCGACTGCTTGTTGCGGAAATAGTAAAACAGAAGCCCCTTAGAGATGCCTGCCTTAGCCGCGATATCGTCGGTGGAGGCGTGCTTGTAATCGTTGCGGGCGAACACCTCCAGCGCGGCGTTCGTAATGCGCACCTGCTTTTCCGGAGACAGTGTGAAAAATTTTTCGTTCAAGGCAGTCCCTCCCGTTCCGCCGCAGGTTTGACCGGCCGGTCAAGTTTCATTATACGGCATTGACCGGGGCGCACAAGCCCCCTGACAGATTAATTTTGTATTAAGACGCACAGCGGCGCGGCGGGATGCCTCCGGTCCGCCGGCCGCGCCCTCCTTCCTGCGGAGAGGAAGGACCGCCCCGCAAAAAAATTTACAGATCGTTTTCTCAGCCATTTTCCGGGGCGCGCGGCGGTACAGAGCGTCAGAGCGTTCAAAAAAGCGCTCCGGAAGCAAAACGGGCAGATCCGGCCGCCGAACGGGGCGCACGGGAACGGCGTGCGGCGTCATACCATAGAGCAGGCGGCGGGGTGCTTGCGGCCCGCGCCGCGATCAACAGAAAGGAGCGATTGAAGACCATGAACGAAAACGACCTGCAAAACGCAGGGCAGAGCTGCCGCTGCCATCTGGCCATTGCCACAGTGCCGATGCAGCGCTTTGAACAGATCTATCCGGTGTCCGAGGCGTTGTGCCGCGGCACGCTGTTCGCGGCGCTGGACCTGCCGTTTTGTCCTCCGGAGGTGCGGTATGAACACTGAATGCACCTGTGTATCCAAGGTGGAGCGCGAACTTGCCCAGCTCAGCTTTGCAATGGACGACCTGCGCCTGTTTCTGGACACGCACCCCTGTGACAAAGCGGCCCTTGCGGCCCACGAGGAAGTGCGCGCCCGGCGCGGCATCGCGGTAAAGCAGTACGAACGGCTCATCGGGCCTGTAAACTTCTATGACGCAGGCGGCACGTGTACCTGGAACTGGACGTGCGCGCCCTGGCCGTGGGAAACGGAGGACGAAAACGATGTGGAGCTATGAGAAACGCCTGCAATTCCCGGTCAGGATCAAAACGCCTAACGCGGCGGCGGCAAAGGTGATCATCACCCAGTACGGCGGCCCGGACGGCGAGCTGGGCGCGAGTATGCGCTATTTGTCCCAGCGCTACACCATGCCCTGGCGCGGCGTGGCGGGCCTGCTGACGGATATCGGAACCGAGGAGCTGGCCCATCTGGAGATGGTGAGCGCCATTGTATACCAGCTGACAAAGGGCCTTTCCGCGGACGAGATCAGGCGGCAGGGCTTCGACACCTATTTTGTGGACCATACGGCCGGCGTGTGGCCCCAGGCGGCGGGCGGTACGCCGTTCACGTCCATGTGCTTCGCCAGCAAGGGCGACGCCATCACGGATCTGCACGAGGACATGGCAGCAGAGCAGAAAGCCCGCACCACCTATGACAATATTCTGCGTCTGTTGGACGACCCGGACGTGATCGCGCCCATCCGTTTTCTGCGTGAACGGGAGATCGTCCATTTCCAGCGCTTCGGCGAGGCGCTGGAAACCGTCAAGGACACCCTGGACAGCCGCAATTTTTATGCCGTCAATCCCAGCTTTGACCGCTGACCAGCCAAAAGATGCGCGGAGGCCGCAAGGCCTCCGCGCCAGACTGTCGAAAAAGGCAAAGAAGGAAAAGAAGCGTCTGGAGAAAAAGCTTGAAAAAGGGGTGGAGAACCCCTTTTTTATTTAAAATAACCCCGCGACGCCCCGCAGGGCTAGTGCCGAGGCGTGTAGAGCGAAGCGACCGCCGAAGGCCGCCGTGCGCGGCGAACGGGGCCGCAGGCCCTGTTCGCAGGCAGTTTGGCGCAAAAGCGCAGCTTTTTCGACAAGCTGCGAAATACACTCAGATCATAAAAGGAGTTCGTCTTATGGCCCGATATGAATTTTTCCTTGCGTCTTCTCTGGAGAAGGTATTCCCGGCACAGCGCCCCGCGGCGCTTTCGGACGGCGCGCGCCTTTCCGTCTGGCGGGGCGCCCGCGCCGCGGTGCAGCTCGTATACCGTGCGGACGACGCCGCGCCGGGCATGCCCGTGCAGAGCTTTACCATCGAGGCGGACGGCGCGCCCGCGCCCGCCGTTCTGCGCGCCGTGGAGCTGATGCCCTCCGATTATCCCTGCTACGAAAGCGCGGACGAGCACTACATCACGAAGGAGCCGGGCCTGTTCCCGGACCTGCTGGCCCCGCTGGAGGCGCCCGCGGTTACGCCGCTGCCGCGCCAGTACCGCAGCGTGTGGCTGAGCTGGGATATCCCCGCGGACGCGGCCCCCGGCGCGTATGAGGTGGCCGTGACGGCGCGGGCCGTGGAGGAGCAGAGGATGCCCAACGGCGTGCTCTACCGGGACGCGGACGCGACCGGGCTTGCGTTCACCTGCCGCTTTACGCTGTGCGTGGGCCGGGCGCGGCTGCCCGCCCAGACGCTGCTGCACACCGAGTGGTTCCATGCGGACTGCCTGGCCTCTTATTACGGCGTTGCGCCGCTGAGCGAAGAGCACTGGCGCATCCTGGAGAATTTCATCCGCGCGGCGGGGGAGGAGCACGGCATCAATATGCTGCTCACGCCCGTGTTCACGCCGCCGCTGGACACCGCCGTAAACGGCGAACGGCTGACCGTGCAGCTTGTGGACGTGCGCCGCGACGCCGGGGTGTATTCCTTCGGCTTTGAAAAGCTCGGGCGCTGGGCCGGGCTGTGCAGGCGCCACGGCGTGGAATATCTGGAGATCGCCCATCTGTTCACCCAATGGGGCGCGCACGCCACGCCCAAGATCATGGCCGTGGTGGATGGGCAGGAGCGGCGCATCTTCGGCTGGGACGTGCCGGCGGCAAGCGCGGAATACCGCGCGTTTCTGGAGGCGTTCCTGCCGGCGCTGCGCACCGCGCTGGAGGGCATGGGCTACGACAAAGAGCATGTGTACTACCACATCTCCGACGAGCCGTCGCCCGAGCATCTGGATTCCTACCGCGCGGCCAAAGCCCAGGCGGAGGACCTGCTGGAGGGCTGCCAGGTCATTGACGCGCTCAGCAGCCTTGAATTTTACAGGCAGGGCCTTGTGCGCCAGCCCGTGCCCGCCAACGACCACATCCAGCCGTTCATCGACGCGCAGGTGCCCGGGCTGTGGGTGTACTATTGCTGTGCCCAGAGCAGCCTTGTGCCCAACCGCTTTTTCGCCATGGAGAGCGCGCGCAACCGCATCATGGGCGTGCTGATGTACCTGTACGGCATCAAGGGCTTCCTGCACTGGGGGTACAATTTTTACAATTCCAAGTTTTCACTGCACCCTGTGGACCCGTACCGCGTGACGCACGCCGACTATGCATTCCCCTCGGGAGACCCGTTCCTTGTATATCCCGGCCCGGACGGCGCGCCGCTTTCGTCGGTGCGCGCGGAGGTGCAGGACGACGCGCTGCTGGACCTGCGGGCGCTGCGGCTGCTGGAGCAGCTTGCCGGGCGCGCGTTCGTGGAGGAGCTGATCTATGCGGACGCGGAGATGCGGCCCATGACGTTCCGGGATTACCCGCGCGGCGCCGGTTACCTGCTGGCCCTGCGCGAGCGGGTGGCCGCTGAGATCGAGAGCCGGCTGGCTTAAGGCAACACCGCACAATTCACGGCTGAAGCCTTAAGCGTCGCCTCGCTTGCAGATTTTCCGGCAACTGTCACAAAAATGCTCGCGAATACACAAAGTATTCGCTGCGCTTTTTGTTTAACCTGCCAAAAAATCTGCCGGCGCGATTCGACTCTTAGAATTGTGCGGTGTTGCCTTAAAGAAATACCGCGCCGGGAACGGCGCGCCGCCCGGGGGCTTGAGAGCGCCGCCTTCCGGACAGCCTGAAAAGCGCGGCTGTAAGGCCAACCCCGGGGCCGTCCTGCCAAATGGGCGCGGGCGCAGCGGCCCGCTCCGCAGGACGGCCCCTGTCCTTTTCCCGCGGCGCGGGAACAAACAAAACACCATCCAACAACAGAAACAGAGCGCGTTTGTTATGGAAGCACGGTACCGTTCCACGCTGTGGGCCTGCTGCTTTGCAAATTTTTTTCAGGCTGTGGGCAGCTGCTTTGCCATTCTGTATGTGCCGCTGCGCGGCCTGTACGGCCTCAGCTTTACCGATTTCGGCATCCTTGTCTCGCTGAATTTCATCACGCAGGTCGCGTCCGACGTCCTGTTCTCAAAGCCGGTGGAAAAATACGGCTTCCGCCCGTTTGCCGTGGCCGCTCCCCTCGTCAGCGCAGCCGGGCTGGGCCTGTTTGCCGCCGCCCCCATACTGTTCCCCCAGAGGCCCTTTGCAGGCTTTTGCGCGGGTATGTTCCTGTTCGCCGCGGCGGGTGGCCTGCAGGAGCTGCTGCTCAGCCCCATTTTGGACGCGCTGCCCATCCCGGAGGAGCGCAAGGCCCGCAGCATGAGCATGCTGCACTCGTTTTTCGCCTGGGGGCAGATCTTCGTGGTGCTGGCCACCACGGGCCTGCTGGCGGTGTGGGGCGCCGCGCGCTGGCAATGGATCGTGCTTTTGTGGGCGGCGCCGCCCGTGGCCGGCGCCGCGCTGTTCTGCCGCGTGCCGCTGGCCCGTAAAAACGGCGGGACCCCGCCCCTGCCGCTGCGGGCGCTGGCCCGCAAAGGCGTGTTCTACGCGCTGCTGGCGGCCATCGTGCTGGGCGGCGCGGCCGAGGTGACCATGGCCCAGTGGGCGTCGGCCTTTTTGGAAAAGGGCCTGCAGCTGCCGAAGCTGGCGGGCGACGTGTGGGGCGTGTGCTTCTTCTCGCTGATGCTTGCGCTGGGGCGCAGCGGCTATGCGGCGCTGGGCGCGCGCGTGCCGCTGCACCGGCTGCTCATCGGCGGCAGCGGCGCGGCCGCCGTGCTGTACGTGGTCTGCGCGCTTGCACAAAGCCCTCTGCTGGGGGTGCTGGCCTGCGGGCTTACGGGCCTTTGCGTCAGCCTGCTGTGGCCGGGCGCGATCATTCTTGCGTCCCGGCGCATCCCCTCCGCGGGGGCGGCCATGTTCGCGCTGCTTTCCGCGGGCGGCGATGTGGGCGCGTCCCTGGGGGCGTTCTGCGTGGGCCGCGCGGCGGACTGGGCGCAGGCGTCCGGCACGGTGTTTGCGGGGGCCGCGGGGGAATCTGGGGCGCTGCGCGCGGGCCTGCTGCTGGCGGCGGTGTTCCCGCTGCTGTGCTGCGGCGTGCACACGGCGCTGCATTGCACCGAAGCGCGGGGCGGCTTACCCGCAGGGAGCGAACGGCGGCACAGGCAATAGAAGAAAGCTGTTTTTCAAACCGAAACCGCCGTTTGCAGACGGGGGCGAAAGACCGCAAAATGAACAAACGGCGCGGCCTTCATGGCCGCGCCGTTTGTGTGCCGGGAGGACAGCCGCAAAGCGGCGAAAGGGATGCGGTTGCCGGTTCGGCCAACTGGAATTTATTAAGTTGTACCATTGGCGTTTTTTATATATGCAATCCAGTTTTCTAAGCTATTTATACTGAAATTATCAAGTGCATTTTTGTAGCAAACGAAAGCACTGGGATGGTTTTTCTCCATCCATTTCAATGCCTTTTTCGGTCCCAAATAAGGATGCTGCTTGATATCACAAAACATCTCCAAACTGTCAATCAACACCCAATGCCACCGAAACATCCCTTCAGCATCGTATCGTTTTACTCGTGCAAGCATCTTGATGCACCAATCGACATTTGCATCCATTTCTGCTTTTGTTTTTTGGGGACGGTTTTGTAGATACGAAAGCACCTTCATTTGGAGTGTTTTTCCTCGTTCCTCGTTATCCACAATAATCTTTCCATCAAAAATTTGGATGAAATTATTGCAATCAAATTCTCCATCAAAATAAGAAGCAGGATATACGAAAACATCCAACTGAATGTCGTTAACGAAAGATGTGTCATGGAATTGTTCGTGGTCATAAGAAATAACCAATGCGTCAAAATCACTATTCAGATTGTTTGTTCCGTTCGCATATGAGCCATAAAGGATGATGGAAAGAGGGTTATATTTTTGCTTAATATATTCAATAATCTTCTCCAACAAAATTACCTCATCAAATTCAAATTTGTAGTTCTGTTCAATTCCATATTATCAGCTAATTGAATAAAATACAAGAACAGGCGTGCGGCCGTGCCTGTTTGCTGTTTTATGAACAACACACGTTGCCGGCAAGGGGGCCTATTTTCGGAAAGGGCGAAAGAAAAAAGACGCCACATAGCCGTGACGTCTTTTCTATGGTCGGAGTGTAATTATAGGACTTGGAGAAACCCAGTCATATCAATGGTTTAAAGGTGGTCGGCAAGCTGTATTTACTTTTTCAATTCGTCCGCAAGATTCTGAAGTTGTTTTAGACTTTCAATCATTTCCGTAGGATTTTTTCCCTGCATAGAGGATGTCAAAAGTGTTGTCATAAATTGACTTCCAATCTGATTAACCATATCATCCTTAGCGTTTTCTTTTTTGGCTTCCTGCTGGACTTTAAAAAGTGCAATCTCTTTCTCAGTTTGTGCCTTAATTATTTCCAATTCTTTTAAGGTTTCAGCATTAACTCTTGCAATTTCTTTAGCAGTTTCTTCCCGTATAGATGCAATCTCTTTAGCAGTTTCCTCTTTTGTTTTTCTTATTGTATTTTTCGATGAAATAATCGCTGTTGAAAGACTGATAATAAGTGGAATAAAAATTGGTAATATCCATTTCAAAGTTTCCTCCATGTGCGCATTCCCCTTTAAACGACTTGGTTAAACAAATTATACCAGATAACACTAACCTTGTCACTCCATTTTGCCTTCGAGTGTAATTATAGGACTTTGCCATCTTTGACTTGCCTCAAACCCGCATGAACACAGGCATAGAAAAAGACCGCCGACATAAGTCGACGGTCTTTCCATTTTTGGTGCGAGGAACGAGACTTGAACTCGCATGGTATAACCACACGCCCCTCAAACGTGCGCGTCTGCCGATTCCGCCATCCTCGCTTATCTGTGCGGCGTTTGTGCCGCGAATGATATTTTACCATACTGCGGCGGTAAAAGTCAATATGGTTTTTCGTTTTCTCCGCACCTCCTTGACACCGCCGGGCGGACGAAACTATAATCGGAACAGAACAGGCGGAAAACGGAGGGGTGCATGGGTGAAAAAAGAGGAGCGTGCGCGCATGCGCCGGCTGGCCCGGTGGCTGCTGCCGCCTGTGCTGCTGTGCGCGGGGTATGCGCTGTGGGTCGGCCTTACAGGGCGCGGCCCGGCGTGCCCCATCCATGCGGCGCTTGGGCTCTGGTGCCCGCTGTGCGGCGCGTCCCGCATGGGGCTGGCGCTGCTGCGGCTGGATCTTCCGGGCGCGCTGCGGGCAAACGCGGTTCTGCTTGCTTTGCTGCTTCCCGGTACCATTTGGGGCGCGGTGCACGCCGTGCGCTATGTCCGCACGGGGGACGGCTCTGTGCGCCGGTGGGAAAGGGCGCTGCTTTGGGGGGCCGTGGGCGTGTTGCTGGCGGGCGGCGTTTTGCGCAACCTGCCGGCATTCGCTTTTTTGGCGCCGCATTGAGCGGCTGTGTTCCCGCCCAAAGGGATTTTGTTTTTTATGCGGGCTCATTGCCTTTCCGGGCGATAGAAGTCATGCTATTGTTTAGAAAAGCACACAAATATTTTATGCTCCATGAACAAGCCAGGGTTCTACCCCCTGATTAAAAATGTTTGCTCTTTTTCTGCATCAACGATGCGAGTATCAAATGCGACTGCCACTACATCGTCCCAACTTGATAGAATGCTCTTTCCGTTGCACTTAATGACTGGTAATTGTGCACTGTCCCAAACTACATAATAATCACGGTTTTCCAGAGGTATTGGTTTTTCACAATGGCTCATTTGTTTTGCGTCATTGGTGTTAATGATTTTTACAATTTGAGCAATCTCTTTTTCACCTTTAAGGATTTGATACCTTTCTAACGAATGAAAACATTCTTGCAATAAAGTGTTCCGGTTCCATTCCAATTCTTTTATATGTTGAGCGTTTACTGATTTTAATATAGCCAACCGTGCCCTTTGCTCTTGGTCCATTTTTATTCCCTCCAATTCTCTGTGCGGATGCCAATATACCATGCTCCGCATCCAACAGCAAGCGTCTGCGCGGCATTCAAATAATTATAAAGGGCAGCCTGAACGGCTGCCCTTTAAAAATTGCTTTTTGCTGCCCCGCGGGAGGGGCCCTTTATCCCGCCCGGCGGGCATGCGGCGAAGCGCGGCCGTCAGGCGTTGAACACGTATTCGTCCAGGCGGCGGAAGGCCTCCTGCACGCGGGAGAGCGGCAACGCCAGATTCATGCGGATGTGGCACGGGCCGTGGAAGGGACGCCCGTCCTGCCAGGCCACGCCCACGTCCCAGCCGGCGCGCTGCAGTGCTTCAATGCTCTTGCCGTGGGCTTCGCACCAGCGGGTGCAGTCCAGAAACAGCATGTAGGTGCCCTGGGGCCTGGAGACCTCCACGCCTTCAAAGCGGCGGGCGATAAAGTCGCAGGCGAAATCCACATTGGCCGTCAGCACCTGGCACAGCTCGTCCACCCACTCGTAGCCTTCGGGCCGGTACGCGCCGAGGAGCGCGTGCATGGAGAGCACGTTCATGGAATTGTAGTGGGACAGGGAGGCTTCCTTCTCCACGCGGTCCCGCAGAACGGGGTTGTAAATAATGTGGTAGCTGCCCACAAGACCCGCCAGGTTGAACGTTTTGGAGGGGGCGTATACGGCAACGGTGCGGCTGCGGGCGTCCTCGCTGACGCTCTGCGTGGGGATATGCCTGTGTCCGCCGAGGATGATGTCCGACCAGATCTCGTCGGATACGACCATTACATCGTGCTTTTTGTACAGCTCCATGGCGCGCTCCAGCTCCCAGCGCTCCCACACGCGGCCGCAGGGGTTGTGGGGCGAGCAGAACACGGCGGCGTGGACCCTGTTGTCCACGATCTTTTTTTCCATGTCCTCAAAATCCATGCGCCAGACATTGTTTTCGTCTTTTACCAGCGGGCTGTGGACGATGTTGTAGCCGTTGTTCTCCAGGCTGTGGGTAAAACCGATGTAGGTGGGGGAGTGCAGCAGGACATTGTCTCCGCGGGAGCAGAAAATGTTCAGCGCGCTGACAACGCCGCCCAGCACGCCGTTTTCATAGCCGATGCACTCCTTTGTCAGGCCGGTGACTCCGTTGCGCGTTTCGTGCCAGCGGATGATGGAAGCAAAATATTCCTCCGTGGGAGAAAAATAGCCGTAGGCCGGATGCCGGGCGCGGGCGATGATGGCCTCGGGAATGGTGGGCACAGTGGGGAAGTTCATATCCGCCACCCACATGGGAATGGCGTCGAAGCCCTCCTTCGGAGCGCCGGGTGCGAAGCCGGGCGCGCCCAGTGCATCCACGGCGATGGCGTCTTTGCCGCGGCGGTCCATGATACTGGTAAAATCGTATTTCATATGCTCCTGCTCCTTTCACCCGCCGGAACGGGCGTTGAAAATACTGCTGTAAAGCAGCTTAAATGTTAAGCAGCTTCATAATAACACCGCACAGGGCCGCGTGCAAGGGGGAGCGCTTCTTTTTTATATGGTTCGTCCTTTTTAACAAAAGCCGCGCGTGTTTTTGCACACCCTGACGAAGCGCTGCCGTGCGCTTTCAGGTGAAGTATTCGCGGCTGCGCCGCACGTCGTCCGCATAGGCCTCGTTGATGCGCCGCTGGATGGAGAGGTAGGCGGCGAGCTCCGCCTCGGTGAACCCCTCCAGGCGCCGGAAGGTCAGCGCCTGGCACTGCTTGTCGAAGGCGGCGTGGTCCCGGTATACATGCTCCCCGGCGGGGGTGAGGCGGAGCATTACCTGGCGGTTGTTGGCGGCGTTGCGCACCTGCTCCACCCAGCCCTTGTCCCGCAGCCTGCGCACGAGCTGGGAGCAGGCGCTGGGTGTTTTGCGCACCATATTGGCAAGGTCGGTGACGGTGACGCCGGGGTGGAGGGCGATCCGGTCGATGAGATGCGCCTCCGCCTGGTACAACACATTTTCACCGTAGGAATGGGGCAGGGAATCGTATTCGCTCATCAGGTCATAGGCGGTGTCCTGCGCAGCCCATATTTGCTCCAGAAGCTCCTCGCGCTTTTTGCTCATGGCGCCACCCCTTTCTTTGCTTCTATTATTGTACTTTCTTTTTGCGGCCGCTGCAAGCCGTGCTCAGGGCTCGCGCAGCAGCTCAAATTCGTTTTTGCGGAAACGGATGAGGCCCTCCGCGCGCATCCGGCCCAGCTCGGCGGAAAGCGCGCTGCGGTCCACGCCAAGGTAATCCGCCAGCTGCTGGCGGTCGAAGGGAATGGCGAAGCTGCGGCTGTTTTCCCGCAGCGCCTGGGCGGAAAGGTAGGACAGCAGCCGCCCGCGGATGGTTTTGGGCGAGGTGTGGAAAATGCGGCGGGAGAGCGCGAGGTTCTTCTGCGATGTCACGGCCAGCAGGTTGCGGATGAGCGCCGCATGGTGGGCGCAGGCGGAGGGACAGGTGCGCAGCAGGCGCGCCGTATTCAAAAACAGCACCTCGGTGCGCTGGGCCGCCACGGCGTCCACCATCAGCGGTTCGCCCGGCAGACAGGCATAGGTTTCGGCAAAAACCTGCCCGGGGCCCACATGGCCCAGAATGCTCCGGCTGCCCCAGACGTCCACGCTCTCGATGTTGACGCCGCCGGAGAGCACCAGGCCCAGCGCTTCCACGGTGTCCCCCGCATGGCAAATGACGCGGTCCTTCTCGTAAACGCGGCGCTCGGCGCGCAGGCATTGCAGCATATCGGCGGTTTCCCGGGGGGAGCAGCCCCGGAACAGCGCGGTTTGAGAGAGAAATAAAAAGTCCATGGCGCCCCTCCTTTTGTTGGAATAACAACAGACCGTTTGGGGAAATCATAGTATACTCTATCCGGAAAGTCAAGAAAAGCATCCCTGCCGCGCGCCGGCAGGGGGAAGGTCGGCGTCTTGACAAACTATACTAAAATGGTATAATAGACATGACCGGAAAACGCGGATGTGCCGCGCGGCCCGGCAGAAACAAGCGGAGGGCTATGCATGAGAAACGAATGGACCGGCTTTGTGCCCGGCGTATGGGAAAAAGAAATCGACGTCCGGGACTTCATCCAGAAAAATTATACACCCTATGACGGGGACGACGCGTTCCTTGCCGGGCCGACGGAGGACACGAAGGCGCTTTGGCAGCAGGTGCTGGAGCTTTCCAGAGCCGAGCGCGAGGCGGGCGGCGTGCTGGACATGGACACCCGCGTCATCTCCACCATCACCTCCCACGCGGCGGGCTATTTGGACAAGGAGAAAGAGACCATCGTGGGCTTTCAGACGGAAAAGCCGTTCAAGCGTGCGCTGATGCCCTACGGCGGCATCCGCATGGCGCAAAAGGCCTGCGAGGACAACGGCTATCATGTGGACCCGGAGGTCGTGGAATTTTTTACAACACACCGCAAAACGCACAACGCGGGCGTGTTCGACGCATATACGCCCGAAATGCGGGCCTGCCGCTCCAGCCATATCATCACCGGCCTGCCGGACGCCTACGGCCGGGGCCGCATCATCGGCGATTACCGCCGTGTGGCGCTGTACGGCGTGGACCGGCTGATCGAGGACAAACGGCACCAGAAGGACACCACCCGCGTCATCATGTATTCCGACGTCATCCGCGAGCGGGAGGAGCTCAGCGAGCAGATCCGCGCGCTGGACGACTTGAAAAAGCTGGGGGAGATCTACGGCTTCGATATCTCCCGTCCGGCGAAGGACACCCGTGAGGCCATCCAGTGGCTGTACTTCGGGTATCTTGCGGCGGTAAAGGAGCAAAACGGCGCGGCCATGAGCCTGGGCCGCACCTCCACGTTCCTGGACGTGTACGCCCAGCGCGACCTTGCGGCGGGCGTTTACACCGAGCGGCAGATCCAGGAGTTTGTGGACCACTTCATCATGAAGCTCCGGCTCATCAAGTTTGCCCGCACGCCCGAATACAACGACCTGTTCTCCGGCGACCCGCAGTGGGTGACGGAATCCATCGGCGGCGTGGGCATCGACGGGCGGCACATGGTCACCAAAATGTCCTACCGTTACCTGCACACGCTGCAGAATCTGGGCACCGCGCCGGAGCCCAACCTGACGGTGCTGTGGTCCACCCGTCTGCCGGAAAGCTTCAAGCGCTTCTGTGCGAAAACCTCCATCGAATCGTCCAGCGTGCAGTACGAGAACGACGACCTGATGCGCGTGACCCATGGCGACGATTACGCCATCGCGTGCTGCGTGTCCTCCATGCGCGTGGGCAAGGAGATGCAGTTCTTCGGTGCGCGCGCCAACCTGGCCAAGTGCCTGCTGTATGCCATCAACGGCGGTGTGGATGAGATCACCAAAAAGCAGGTGGGGCCCAGGTACCGTCCCGTCACAGGGGATTATCTGGATTACGACGACGTGATGGAAAAGTACCGGGACATGATGAAGTGGCTGGCGCAGGTGTATGTGAACACGCTGAACATCATCCATTATATGCACGATAAATACTGCTACGAAAAGCTGCAGATGGCGCTGCACGACAAGAAGGTGACCCGCTGGTTCGCCACGGGCATCGCGGGGCTTTCCGTGGTGGCGGATTCCCTCTCGGCCATCAAGTACGCCCGGGTGAAATGCATCCGCGACGCGGACGGCATCGTGGTGGATTACGAGGTGGAGGGCGACTTCCCCAAGTACGGCAACGACGACGACCGGGTGGACGGCATCGCATCGGAGCTGGTGGATACCTTTATGAGCTATGTGAAGGGCAACCACACCTACCGCGGCGGCATCCCCACCACTTCGATCCTGACCATCACCTCCAACGTGGTGTACGGCAAAAACACGGGCTCCACGCCGGACGGCCGCAAAAAGGGCGAGCCCTTCGCGCCGGGCGCGAACCCCATGCACCGCCGCGACACCCACGGCGCGGTGGCCAGCCTGGCCTCTGTGGCGAAGCTGCCCTTCAGCGCCGCGCAGGACGGCATTTCCAATACCTTCTCCATCGTACCGGGGGCGCTGGGCAAGGACGACCGGATCTTCGCGGGCGACCTGGAGGTGGAAATGCCCGAGTTTGAGGCGGAGCATTGAGAGAAAGGCGGCGGCCATGACGGAACAGGAAAAGCAACGGCAGATCGACGCGCTGGTGGAGCGCATCGACGCCTTTATGAAAAACGGCGGGGGCCGCATGCGCGTCACCGGCGGCGAGGGCGAAGCGCAGGAGACCCGCTGCGCCGCCTGCTGCGGCGAAGGCGCGGCCGAAGCCTGCAACGCACCGGCCAAACGGGCCGGGCATAAAAGCCGCTGAAAAAGCGGCACAGCAGAGAAAGGAACCTGTTTATGAAAGCAAACGAACGACAGATCGACAACCTTGTCAGCCTTCTGGACGGCTATGTGGCCGAGGGCGGACACCACCTGAACGTGAATGTATTCACCAAAGAAACGCTGCTGGACGCCCAGCGGCATCCGGAAAAGTATCCGCAGCTCACCGTGCGCGTTTCCGGCTATGCGGTGAACTTCATCAAGCTGACGAAGGCCCAGCAGGACGAGGTGATTTCCCGCACCTTCCATCAGGCGATGTGAGATGGCCGCGCAAGTAACGGGCCGCGTCCATTCGGTGGAGAGCTTCGGCACCGTGGACGGCCCGGGCGTGCGGTTCGTGGTGTTTTTGCAGGGATGCCCCATGCGCTGCCTGTACTGCCACAACCCGGACACCTGGGACCCGGGCGGCGGCGTGCCAACCACGGTGGAGGAGCTGCTGGCGCAATACGCCCGCAACGAGGCGTTTTACCGGAAAGGCGGCATCACCGTCACAGGCGGAGAGCCGCTGCTGCAGATTGAATTTGTGACCGCGCTGTTCCGGGAGGCAAAGCGGCGGGGCATCCACACCTGTCTGGATACCTCGGGCGCCACGTTCCGCCCGGAGGACGCGGCGGCGCTGGCGCAGTTCGACGCGCTGTGCGCCGTTACGGACCTGGTGCTGCTGGACATCAAGCAAACCGACCCGGCCGCCCACAGGCGGCTGACCGGGCGGGAAAACGGGAACATCCTTGCGTTTGCCCGCTATCTGGCGCAAAAAGAGGTGCCCGTATGGGTACGCCATGTGGTTGTGCCCGGCCTTACCGACAGCGAGGCAGGCTGGAACGCGCTTGGGACGCTTCTTGCGTCGCTGCCCAACGTCCGGGCGCTGGACGTGCTGCCCTATCACACGATGGGGCGTTCCAAGTACGACGCGCTGGGCATCCCTTATCCGCTGGAGGGTACGCCCGCCGCAGAAGCCCCGCTTGCCGCCCGGGCGCGGGATGTGATTCTGGCCGCGCGCAGGGCGGCGCTGGAAAAGCCCGGCGGGCGCGCGGAGGAATAAAAGAAAATACAGCCCCGGCTTCTCAACAGAGAAGCCGGGGCCTTGTGCGCTGTGCATTATTCCGGCGTTTGCGGCGCCGGACGGGTATACCGGACGATCAGCACGCACACGCCCACGGCGGTGACGGCCTCGGTGACGGGCATGGCGAACCAGACGGCGCCGGGCCCGAGCAGGGCCGGCAGCGCATAAATCAGCGCGCCGCTGAGCACCAGCCCGCGCAGGACCGAAACAGAAAACGAGGCGCGGGGCTTCATCAGGGACTGGAAATAGTAGGTGGAGAAAATATTGAGCGGCAGCAGCAGGAACGAAACGCCGTAGATGCGCAGAATGGCGGGTGCGATGCGCAGGATGTCCCCGGTGGGGGACATGAAAATGCGGATGAACCCGTTGGGAAACAGAAAGACGAGCAGCGTCCACACCGCGCTGAAAAAGGCGGCGGCCATCAGCGCGTACTTCAGCGCCGCGCGGATGCGTCCCCATTTGCCCGCGCCGAAGCAGGCCGAAAGAATGGGCTGGGCGGCCTGGCCCACGCTGTATGCACAGCACTGGACCATGGTGCTCACGTTCACGATCACACCGTACACGGCCAGTGCGTCCGTGCCCAGTCCCTGCAGGATCTGGCGGTTGAACAGCATGGTCAGGATGCCCATGGCAATGTCGAGAAAGAACGTGGAAAAGCCGGTGGTCAGAATCTGCCGCAGCTTGGTTCCGGCATTTCGGAAGCGGACGGGCCGCAGCGTGCAGCGCCGGGAGAAAAAGTGGGACAGCATCACCGTGAAGGTGATGCCCGAGCCGATGGCTGTTGCCAGCCCCGCGCCGAATACGCCCATGTCACAGGTGAACACAAAAAAGTAATCGCCGAACACATTGAAGACGCCGCCCGCCAGCACCGCCGCCGTGGCAAGCCCCGGCGCGCCGTCGTTGCGCAGGAACGCCGCCAGCATCTGGTTGAACAGGAACAGCGGCACCACGAATTTGACGGGGAGCAGATATTGCTGCGCCAGCGGCAGCAGCGCGTCCCGCGCGCCGAACAGGCGCAGCAGCGGCGCGTCGAAAAATGCGATGGCGAGCCAGCTCACGGCGGCAAAGAACACGGTGCCCGCCAGCGCGGCGGTAAAATACTCGTCGCCTTCTTTCTGCCTGCCCGCGCCCCGCGCCGCGCTTAGCAGAACCGAGCCGCCGATGCCTGTCAGCAGCCCCAGGCTGTAAATGATGTTCCACACCGGCGCGACGATGGCCAGCGCGGCCGTGCCCTCCGGCCCCTGGTACTGCCCCACCATGGCCGAATCCACCAGGCCGTAGATGGAGCTGATGAGCGCGCTGCCGAACGCCGCGCCCAGATACCTGAAATAAATTTGCCTGACGTTTCCTTTCAGCAGATCCATTGAGATCCCTCCCGTTGTTTTGCACACCCCGCGGGCATCAAAAAAGCCGGATAAAGAAACAGGCGTCTCAGCCTGTCACCTTATCCGGCCCATCATTTCCAAGTGAATGATCTGCCCTCCGAGTGAGCAGTTGACATTATACTAAAACAAAAGAGCGAAGTCAAGCCCTGTCTTACGGCGCGGGGCACGGCGCTATGGCAGGGCGGGCTGCTCCGGCGGCAGGTTGTCCTCGGTGTAGTATCCCACAGCGCCGCCCGAGGGGACAAGGCATCCGGTGGCGGGGTCGTAGCGGCGTGCAACGACGCCCTCCGGCACGGGAAATTCCAGATAGGGCAGCCCTTCCTGTGCCTGCTGCATATAATCCCGCCAGAGCGTCTGCAGCGGTTTGCCCGTGCTTACGCCCTGCTGGGACAGGTCGGCCGGGACGTCGTAGCCCCACCAGCCCGCCGTGACGTAATAAGGCGTCAGGCCCACAAAGGTGAAGTCGCGGTAATCCGTCGTAGTGCCCGTTTTGGCAGCGGCTTCCATCTCCCCGGCGGGCGCCATGCCCCGGGCGGTGCCGCCCGGCGCGGTGAGCACGCCCCGCAGCAGCCGGTTCATGATATAAGCCGTCTGCGGGCTGACGGCCTGCACGGCATAGCTGTCCTGCGCGGGGTCCAGATAAGTGGAGCCGTCCGCCAGCGTGACTTTGGTGTAATAGAGCGCGGGACGGTACACGCCATCGCGGAAAACGGAATATGCGTTGGCAAGCTGCACGGGCGTAACGCCGTGGGTCTGGCTGCCCAGCACCAAAGGGCCGAGATCGTTGTCCCGCTCCGGGTCCAGATGGGTGAGGCCCAGGCTGCCGTACGCAAAGTCGAACAGCCTGCGCTTGCCCAGCATGTCGCCGATCTGCACCGGGACGGTATTCAGCGACTGCGCAAGCGCATCCGCAACCACTACGGGCCGCCCTGTGCCGGGCCCGTTGTAATTGGTGGGCCAGGCGCGCCAAACGTCGTCCCGCGCCTGGTTGGCGGGGTCGCCCGGGTCCAGCGAAAGGCCCAGCTTGCGGCAGTATTCCGTGTTCAGCATGCGGTGGTCCTGCTGGGTGTAGAGCGGCGCGTCCGCAATGAGGGAGGAATAGTTGATGACGCCGTTTTCAATGCCCAGCGCATACGCGGCGAGGGGCTTCATTGTGGAGCCGATCTGACGGGGCACGTCGGCGGCGCGGTTCAGCGAAAGGTCGTACCGTTTTTCGCCCACGCCGCCCACAAGCGCCAGCACGTGGCCTTCATAGTCCATCGTGGCCACGGCGGCCTGCGTGCGGATGTTCCTGTAAAATACCAGTGTGTGGACGCCGTCGGCATTGGGCTGCGCGCTGGAGCCGCGGAGCAGCGTTGTGCCGTCCTGCTCATAGACGGGCGTGTCGTCCGGCCTGAACACCGGCTCGCCCTGTGCGTTCAGCGGCAGGCCGTCGTCTCCGTAGGAAACGGCGTCGGCGCTGTCGAAGGGAATGCCTGTGTCGGCTTCTTCCTGCCGCCACAGAGCGGGGAAGTAGCCGTCCTCGCCGTCGTTTTCCATGAAAGCTTCCAGCATGCGCTGCAGGCGCAGGTCCACGGTGGAAAAGATGCGCAGGCCCCCGGTTCGGATGCGGGTGACGGCGGCGGCACGCCCGCAGTTCTCTTTTTCCATGATATCGTCCGCCAGCCGTTCAAACACAGCGTCGGTGAAATAAGAGTTCACCTTTCCCCTGGGGGAGGCGGCAGCGGCCTCCTCGCGGCTGCGCACGCCCAGCGGAGCGGCCGCCGCCGCGTCGTAGTCGGCCTGGGAGATGCGCTTCTGGTCCAGCATCAGCCCCAGCACCCAGTTGCGCCGTTCCAGCAGCTTTTCCGGGTTGGAGTAAGGGCTGTACGCCACCGGGCTGCGGGGGATGGAGGCCAGCGTGGCGGATTCGGCCAGCGTGAGCTGGGAGGCGTCTTTGCCGAAATACTGCTGTGCGCCGGCCTGCATGCCGGAGAGCGTGCCCGTGAGCGGCGCGATGTTTAAGTAGGCCTCCAGGATCATATCCTTGGAGTAGCGCCCGGCCATTACGATGGCGCGTGAAATCTCTTTGAATTTGCCGGAAATGCTCTGGGCGCTGTCGCCGGTGAGGTTTTCGATAAGCTGCTGTTCCAGCGTGGACGCGCCCTGGCGGCTGCCGTACAGGCGGTGGCCCGTCAGCTCGTTGACGGCCGCGCCGAGGATGCGCCCCGGGTTGATGCCGAAGCGCTGGTTCCAGAAATTGCGGTCCTCCACACTGACGACAGCGTCCCGCAGCGTTTGGGGGAACTGCTCCAGCGGCGTCCAGACGCGGTCGTTTTCGCCGGTAAAAACAGCGTATTCCGTCCAATCGCCGCCGGCCGGGTCCGCTGCATATACGATGGAGTTTTCCGCCATCTTCAGCACATGGAGGTCGGGCATGTCGGCGTCCGTGCCGGACAGGCGGGCCAGATACGAGGCAAATACCACGGCGGCCACGCTCGCCAGCATCACGCCCACGCAGCAGCAGCACGCCGCGATATACCCGATGCGGCGCAGAACGCGCCGTGCGGTTTTGCCGCCGCGCGTTTTGAGGGGCGCTGCGGCCGGAGCGCCGCCGTCCTGCCTGCCGGGGACGGAAACGGTCCTGCGTTCGGGAAGCTTCACTTTCATTCCACTGCCTTCTTTCCTTGGATCGTTAAATGCTCCGGCACGCCTGCGGCGCGCGGGAAACAGCTCTTTCCCGTTTGAAACACAATACGTTTTCAAAAGACGGATTCTTGCATTTTGCCGCGATTGTAACGAATTGGTAATGAATGTTAAGGCAATACCGCACAATTCTAAGAGTCGAATCGCGCCGGCCGGTTTTTTGGCAGGTTAAACAAAAAGCGCAGCGAATACTTTGTGTATTCGCGAGCATTTTTGTGACAGTTGCCGGAAAATCTGCAAGCGAGGCGACGCTTAAGGCGTCAGCCGTGAATTGTGCGGTGCTGCCTTAAGAATATTGCAGCCCCGCCGCAGGCTTCCAGTGAAGTGTACGGCGGGGCTGTCCGTTTTATGAATGGATCGGGCCTGGCGCGCAGAGGAAAATTCAAAAGGAGCGCTGCGCAGGGGCATCCCCGGTGCGGGACGGCACGGAACAACCGGGGCTGCCGGAGCGTTCTGCCGGAGTTCCGGGAGGGGCGGTGCCGGATTTTTTCCTTTCCAGCCTGTTTGTGGTTGAAATTCCCAATTGTTTTGGGTAGAATTGGATTACAGAAAACATTCAGAGCGCTGCGGCTGGAGTGAGAAACAATGGTGTTTATTGCTTGGGGAATTTTAAACGACACAAAGCAGTATGGCCATTTTGGCTATGTGCACGCAAAAAATAAAGAGAAAGCGCTGAAAAGGGCACGCATTTTGTTTTGGAAAAAGGGGTATGTTGCAGGAGTTTCGCCTCTTTGGTAGACGCCCGGCAGTTCCTGGTATGGTATAATCTGACGAGTTGGGGACTGTGGCGTTGCTGGGTTGTAGTTCCCTAACAGTTCTTGGTATGGTATAATGAGAGTTTCAGAAGTCTGGTGGGGCATCCGGTTGTAGTTCCCTAACAGTTCTTGGTATGGTATAATCGAATCGAATCGGCCAAAGCCGCGCTGGGAGTTGTAGTTCCCTAACAGTTCTTGGTATGGTATAATTCGCGGCATCTGGTAATAAACTTGCTTCAGGTTGTAGTTCCCTAACAGTTCTTGGTATGGTATAATTTCGCAATGCGGCCGAACACCTGTGAAGTAGTTGTAGTTCCCTAACAGTTCTTGGTATGGTATAATACAACGACAACCGAGGTAGCCAGACGGACGGTTGTAGTTCCCTAACAGTTCTTGGTATGGTATAATTTATCTGTTGGGCTTTGCATTGCTCTGATGTTGTAGTTCCCTAACAGTTCTTGGTATGGTATAATGAGAGGGATGCGGCGGTCAATGATTTAAAAGTTGTAGTTCCCTAACAGTTCTTGGTATGGTATAATGCCAGAAGTAAGAGATGGCTTACCAGACTGGTTGTAGTTCCCTAACAGTTCTTGGTATGGTATAATGAGAAGTCATCCATCGAATGCGGTCAAACAGTTGTAGTTCCCTAACAGTTCTTGGTATGGTATAATAGACTGTTGCAAAAAGCGCTTCAGGCTGCGGCCTGAAGCGCTTTTTGTTCTTTCCGAAAAATCAAAACAGCGTAAGCTGTTCACATGCAAAGGGTGTGTCCGCCGGGGAAAATGGGCCGAGCAATATCTCAATCGACTGATACTGCTTTTCCGTTACCACCAACAGGCGCACAGCGCCATTGGCCGGCAGCTGCCCTGTCAGCCGCGCCCGGTGTTTTGTCACGGCATCGTTGCCGTTGCATACGCGGGCGTAAACCGAGTATTGAAGCATGTGATACCCATCCTTTATCAAAAAGTTGCGAAAAGCAGTGGCTTCCCGCCGCTGCTTTTTTGTTTGGACGGGCAAATCGAAAAATACCAGCATTCTCATAAATCTACTCATAGCCGTGGGGCTGCCATGCCAGCAGCTTCGGCAGCGCCAAAGCGCCGCCCTTTTCCATGCCGGTGCGCAGGCTTTGCACCAGCCGTTCCATGGCGTAAGCCACGCTGTGGTGCTGTCCGCCGGAAAGAATGTCAGCGTTCATCAGCCCGAACAGCGCGTGCTTGAGCGAAGGGGCGAGCGTGCTTTCCTCGTCCACATTGGCGGCTACATACAAATCCACAACCGGGCGGAACGGCTCCATAAGGTCGTCCGCCAGATTGTATTGGTTCAGTTGGCTGCAATGGTGCAGCCCCTCCCACGGCAAAAGCCCGTAAACTGCGGCGCAGCGGGCGGCATAGCCGCGCAGAATGGCATAGCCGTAATTGAGCGCGGCGTTGCGGCCATCATCGGCGCTGCGGGTAAAGCCTGTGCCGAACAGGGCGGGGAAGTAATATGCGGCGGCGGCTGCCTCCAGATTGTCCTTATCGCCGCTTGTCACGGCGCGTGCGCGGGAATGCAGAAAGGCCGCTTCTTGTGTTTTGCCGCACAGCGCCAGACATTCCGCCTGGTTGTCGATTTTGGCGGTGACGAGCTGCTGCCAGAAGCGTTTTTTGGCGGGCAGCGTCAGCGAAAGCTGCGCGCGTGCCGCGGCAAGCTGGCGGCTGTGCTGCGCGTATGGCAGCAGCACGCCGCAGGGTAAATGCTTTTCGTCGCACACGAACACCGCCGTTCCGTTTTGCGCCAAAGCGGAGAGCGCGGCAGCCGAAAGCGTGGCGCGGCGGCTTTCAAGCATCAGCGCGCTGATGTCCTCGATGGGCACGGTGTGGCGCTCGTCCGTTTCCACAACAAGCTGTTCGCTGCGCGTGCTGATGTGCGCTGGATTGCTGACGATCACACATCGGTAGGCCATAGCTGCCTCCTTTCATCGTTCAGCGGAATCTTTGCCGCGTTTCCCTGTGAACGGGGGAGATATTGCCAAGAACGTCCACCTGATATTTTTTTAAAACCTTAAGCGTTTTAATACCCAACCCGCGCAGACCATAGGCGTTGTCGTGCGTGCGAAGCGAGATAGCAGCAGTGGAAATATCTCCGCCCACAAAGTAAGCAAAAGAAGCCTTGGGAACCCACGTTTTCTCCAGCGTGCTGTCCGCATTCTGCAAAGTAAACTTCAGCCCGCTTTTATGCTCCACATACACAAGGTCATTTGGATACAGCGAAAAGACAAAATCCTCCTCACGCATTTCTTTCCATTCGCTGTACGGGTTGAAAGCGACCACCGCCCGGTTCGGCAGCTCCGGCTTTAACGTGTCCGCCACATACACCGGCACCCAGTAATACCCGTCCCCGGGCACAAGGAACACATCGATACGCACCATCGTGTCGTTGCTGGCCGCTCCGCCGTGCACAGGTACGGTGAGCGTGGCTTTTTCAATCGTCTTCACCTTGCGCACCAGCGGGCCGGGCGTGCCGTCCGCTTTCGGCTTGTAAAACGGTTCCGCAAAGGCCTTTTTGCCGTCGCCGCCAAAGCGGCGCAGCTGCGCCTTGAGCGCTTCGTACAGTAGCGTATCGCTGGAGGGCATATAGTAGTCTTTGATTTCTCCGTCTTTGTCCAGTTTCAGCTCTGTCAGGGCCTTGCGCACCGTCAAGAGGCCTTCATCTGCCGCGGCGGCGCCCTTGATGGTTTCCTTGTGGCCCGGGCCGGTCACCTTGCGGCGCGGCATGCGGGAAACAAACACCGGGCGGATATGCTCTGTGCCATATTCGCAGTAAAATTCCGGGTTGATGTCCAGAAGCGGTTCGGCGGGCTGCTCGGAGAGCCGTACGATCAGCTCGTCGCGGAAGCGCGGCCAGGGCGCGGGAAAGCGCTCCTTTGTGCGGGCGTGCTGCGAACCGGCGCCGTCGGCGTCCTGAAGATATTTGCCCTCAATGTGCCCGTAATAGCCGGAGATCCGGCGGATCATGCCGTCTGTTGTGCAGGCGATGACGGCGGCGTCCAGCGCGTGGTGCAAATCGCCGTCCGCGCGCACCTTGGAAAGCCCCCAGCGTTTGCGCAGATGCGACGTTACCGCGCCGCTGACGGCGAAAACGCGCTTTTTGCCAAGCGCTTCGGACTGCGCAAATGCAAGATGGTCGGAAATGTAGTTGTACAAAAAGCGCGCCATGTGCTGCGTGTCCTGCAGATTGCGCTGCCGGAAGCCCTCGGCTTCGTCCCCGGAGAATTTTTCGCGCAAAAGATTCTGTCGCTTGCGGTAGTCGCGCACGCTGCTGTTTGTCCAGACGATAAAGTCTTCGCGCCGTTTGCCCTGCAGGTATTGCAGCGGCAGACGGTTGCCCTTTTGCCGGTTTTCGGAGGAAAGCACCAGCACCTTGTTGCTGCGCCGGTCGTCAAAGCTGAGGCTGTACGGCACAATGTGGTCCACGTCCACATAGCCCGGCTCAAACAGCCGTTCCACGTCCAGCCGCCGGAGCGAATAGGCGCACACGCCGTCCTGCTCTTTCCAGAGGCGGTATTTCACAAGGTCCTGCCCGGTGGGGGAGAGGAGATGGAACGTATCGCGCAGCTCCTGCATCAGGCGTTCGTTCTGCGCGGCGTTTTCGCGCATGGAGCGGTCCATCTCCTGCCGTTCGCCGAAAGTTTTGCTCAGCTCGCGCGCAAGCTCAATGCGCACCCATGCGGGGCTTGCGTCCATCTCGCGGATGATGCCGTTCACCACTTTGATCGTCTGCGCAACGGCGCGGCGTACCACAGGGCTTGTGATCTGCTCCATTTCCGGGGCGGCGGCAGGCAATGTAAAGGCCCGCTCACCTGCGCCGTGGCCCTTGAAATCGTACCCGGCGGCACTGCAGGCCTGGTCGTAGGTCAGCCCCTGCTCCAGATGCGGGATCAATTTTCTGCAGGCTTTCAGTGAAAGGTGGCCGAATTTTGAAAAGCCCGTAAGGCCCGCCAGCGCGTCGATCTCGGGTGCTTGGAAACCGGCCTCCGTCAGCTTTGCACGCAGCGTGTCCTCGTTTTTGTAAAGGGAAAGCGCGGTGGCGGCCGCGTCGCGTTGGGAAATGCTCAGGGAGGAAATACGGCCCTTTACAACGCCGTCCAGCGCCTTGCGCATTTTGTGGTATGCGGGCAGGCAGGCGAACTTTTCCTTTTTTTCGCTCTCTTCAAGCGTTTCGTTTGCCCGGCAGCGCACGCCGTTGAATTGCACCGTTTCCGGGAGCGCCAGCTCCTTGCGAATGCGGGCAAGGCTTATGTCCGGGTTTTTGTGCGCCAGCGAGAGAAGCTGTTGCCGTTGCGGCTGCGTCAGTGGGCGCGTTTCGCCGTTTTCCGCAAGGCGGATGTGGTTGAGCTTTTGCAGCAGCGAAAAGTATTCAAAAGAATAGGCGGCTTTTGCCGCGCGCGGCTCATCCGGCTCGAATGTGCAGCGGCCCACCATTTTTTCCACCTGGTTGCCTCCGTAGGGGCTGTTGCCGCCCGGCCCCTCGTCAAACGAACGCTGGCGCAGAAGAATGGAAAGATATTCCGCCTGCAGCTCCGGTGCGGCCCAGCTGCAGCCCATTGCACGCTGGCGCTCGAACAGGATGGAGGCCTCCTCTGCCACCATATCCCGCCCGACGGTGGAAAGGTAATCGTCAGCCTTATTGCGCTTGTGAAGCGCGAAAGCCTCGTGCCGGTACAGCATTTCGCCCACGGTGCGCCAGCCGCCCTGGGCCATGCGCCGGCGGTTTTCGTTCACAGCGGCCAGAAGCCGCCCATCCTCGCCGTCCGAGGCGGTTCGGCGGTTGCTTTTAAACCCGCGGCGCTGGGCAAGGTGCAGCAAAATGCGCGAAAATTCGGCCTTGCCGACCGGTTCGTCCAACGCGCGCGTGCGCAGCGCATAGATGTCTTCCAGGCCGCCCGCTTCAAACATTTGCGCGAGCGCTTCCCGGGTGGAAAGGCCGCTGCGTTCCAGCAGGGCGTAAACGTCCGCACGGCGCAGCGCCTTGCGGCGCAGACGGCGGCGCATCCCGCGCGCCATGCGCCGCGGCGCGGCAAGGCTTTCGCCCGTCTTGGGCTGCTCGGCCTTGTCGAAAATGCGTACACCCAGACGGTGCAGTCCAACAGGTTCACCCGTGCCGTTCAAACCGACGACGGCCCAGCCGACAGACGCCACGCCGATGTCCAGCCCGATGCCATACAATGTGTTTTTCATATTACCGCCTCTTTCACCAGCATTTGCATGAAAAGGTCCTGCTTTTTACGCTTCCATTTATATCATGACCGAATTACGTTGCAGCCGTCAATCAGCACAGTGGATAAAAATATCCGTGTCTTTTGGGCAAAAAAGATGACGCCCCGCTGAAAGCGAGGCGTCAGAGCTTTACGGTGCTAAGACCTTATCATAGCAACCATAACAGTTCTTGGTATGGTATAAGAACTGGTTTCAGTATAGCAGTTGTTTGCGGGAATGTAAAGCCTTCGACACGAAAATTTTTTGCCGGTTGTGCTTACAAGGAGGCGCCGCGCGCCAAGGCGCGCCTTGGAAAAGCCGGGCCGCCTTGGCGGATGAAAAAACAAGAAGGCGGCGCAGCGGGCGTATGAGCCGCCAATGCCAAAAGACCGCAAAGAATCAACGTTCTTTGCGGTCTTTTGGCTGGTTGGGCCAGCTGGATTCGAACCAGCGGAATGCGGGAGTCAAAGTCCCGTGCCTTACCACTTGGCGATGGCCCATTATTGCAGAACGGCAAATCCGCATGCGAATTTGCCGTTCCTGATTTTAAATGGGGTGGGAGATGGGACTCGAACCCACGACAACCAGAACCACAATCTGGCGCTCTACCAACTGAACTACACCCACCATATTTGGTGCGCCCAAAGGGACTCGAACCCCTGGCCCACTGCTTAGAAGGCAGTTGCTCTATCCACCTGAGCTATGGGCGCAAATGTAAGCCACGATCGGGACACTGCTTGGATATTTTACAATAAGACGACCGGAGTTGTCAAGGGTATTTTTGAAGAAAAAGCATATTTCATGAAAAAATCTTCAACCGCTTGACGGCATGGGCCGTGACGCGATAAACTGTTAGGCGGAACCGTGTGAAAATAAAGAACGGAGGATCAGAAAATGGAACTTGCATTGCAACAGGAAAAAGCAAAGCAGCTGCGGGCCGACATCGTGAAGATGACGTATCTCGCAAAATCCGGCCATCCGGGCGGCTCGCTGTCTTGCGTGGAGATGCTGATGGCGCTCTATTATAATATAATGAAGGTGGACCCCTCCAACCCGGGCTGGGAAGAACGGGACCGCTTCGTGCTCAGTAAGGGCCATGCCTGCCCCGCGCTGTATGCCGTTCTGGCGGACAAGGGGTATTTCCCGCGGGAGGACCTCTGGACGCTGCGCAAGTTCCACAGCCATCTGCAGGGCCATCCCGATATGCGCAAGACCCCGGGTGTGGACGCCAACACCGGCTCGCTGGGCCAGGGCGTTTCCATTGCCGGCGGCATGGCGCTTGCCGCAAAGTATAAGGGCGAGAGCCACCGCGTGTTCGTCATCACCGGCGACGGCGAGAGCCAGGAGGGCCTGGTGTGGGAGGCCGCCATGTCCGCCGCCCACTATAAGCTGGACAACCTTACCGTTCTGCTGGACCACAACGGCCTGCAGATCGACGGCACCAATGACGAAGTGATGGGCGTGGGCGATATGATGGCCAAATACGAGGCTTTCGGCTTCGTGTGCGTAAAAGTGGACGGCCACGACATCGGCGCCGTTGTGGAGGCGGTGAACACGCCGCACCCGGGCAAGCCGCTGTTTGTCTGCTGCGAAACGCACAAGGGCCACGGCGTGTCCTTCATGGAAGACCAGGTGGGCTGGCACGGCAAGGCGCCGAACAAGGAGCAGTATGAGCAAGCGATGAAAGAACTGGGGGTATCCGACAATGGCTGAGAGCAAATCCCTGCGTATTGCCTACGGCGAGGCGCTGGCCGAGCTGGGCGCGGAGAACGACAAGATCGTCGTGCTGGACGCGGACCTTTCCAACGCCACCATGACGAACCGCTTTTCCGCGGTGTATCCGGACCGCTTTTTTGATTTCGGCATCGCCGAGGCCAACATGGCCTGCGCGGCCGCGGGCTTTGCCCACGAGGGGCTGATCCCCTTCATCAGCACGTTCGCGCTGTTCGGCGCGGGCCGCGCTTACGAGCAGATCCGCAATTCCATCGCGTATGTGAACGCCAATGTGAAGTTCGGCTTTTCCCATTCCGGCCTGTGCGTGGGCGAGGACGGCGGCAGCCACCAGAGCATAGAGGACATCGCCCTGATGCGCGTGATGCCCAATATGACGATCTTTGTGCCCTGCGACGCCGTTGAGGTGCGCAAGGCCGTGCGCGCGGCCGCGGCCATCGAAGGCCCGGTGTATATCCGCGTGGCGCGCCCGGTGTGCGAATGCTTCACCGACGAGAGCACGCCCTTTGTGCCCGGAAAGGCGAACATCATGCGCGAGGGCGGCGACGTGGCCATCATCGCCATGGGCCTGATGGTGGCCGAGGCGTTGAAAGCCGCCGACCTGCTGGCGGCGGAGGGCATCCGGGCCACTGTGGTGAACATGCACACGGTGAAGCCGCTGGACGAGGATGCGGTTTTGTCCGTGGCTGAAAAATGCGGCGCCGTTGTGACGGCCGAGGAGCATTCCGTCATCGGCGGGCTGGGCTCCGCGGTGGCCGAGGTGCTGGCGGGCAGGTCCGGCGCCAAATTCGCGCGCGTGGGCATCGAGGACCGGTTCGGCCAGTCCGGCACGCCCGCGGAGCTGTTTGCAGACTACGGCCTGACAGCGGAGAACATTGCCGAAAACGCCCGCCGCCTGGTGAAGTAAGCGCGAAAAAACAGGTTGACTTTGTTTCCGTTTATTCGGCTTTTTCGCTGGATTCTTACAAAAAAATTACAGTTTGCCATTCTTTCCCGCAAAACCCTTAAATTTACAAATATTTTTCCTGAAAACTGCAACATTTTGGCCCTCTGCGTCGTATACTAAGCAGAGGGCACAAAAAGCAGTGTCCCGGATTGAAGCGTGGACGGCGGCGCCAAAGGCGCAGCCGACGGAAAATATGCGGAAAGGGCGTGTGGAATTTATGACGACTTCGATCACTTCTTTTATGGACAACCTCAAACAGATTTTTGGGCTGGTTTATTCAGACACGCCCACCGAATCCTACGAGGAAAGCGAAGAGTACGAGGACTGAGCTTTGTGCGAAAGCGCAGCCGGCCTTTATAAAAGCGTCCCGGGCGGTTTTGCCGCCAACCTCTGAGGGACACCGGACGCTTTGTGCTGCGCAGCCGGTTTCCGGTTTCCCTCAGTTCTCCTTTCCGGCGCACAAAAGGGCAATTTCGCGCACTTCGCACACAAAATTGCCTTTTGTACGGTAGAGGTATTTGCCCGCCCGGCGCACGTCCGGGCGGGCAAACGTTTTTTTATCTTTTTCGACAGGCTGGGGCGGGCACCTTTTCAGGTGCCCGCCTTTTTTGCGTTTGTCCGTTTGCACGCCGGCAAAACGCCCGCCAACGTGTCTTTCGCGCGCCCGTGCGGAAAAACGCTGCGGTTCCCAAAGAAGATACGCCCGGAGACGTGTTTCGACACGGTCAAAAACGGTTCGGCGTCGAAAACTTTCACAGAAAAAGGGTTGATTTTTACAGGGACGCCCCTTATAATTGAAACAGAAGTGGGGCAAAGTGGGTAAAAGTGGGGAAACTCCCCCATGTGCCGGGAAGGTGGTGGCTGGAAATGCTGATCGGCGAGTACAGCTATGCCATCGACGACAAGGGGAGGCTCAATTTCCCGCCCAAATTCCGCGAGGCCATGGGCGGCACTTTCATCGTCACCCGCTGGCTGGACGACTGTCTGGTGGCGTTTCCGGAAGACGAATGGGAGCGCATTTCCGCACTTCTGTCCGAAAAAAGCATGGTGAAATCCCGTGACGTGCAGCGCTTTCTGTACGCCACCGCCGTGGAGGCGTCGCCGGACAAGCAGGGGCGCATCCTGCTGCCCGCCAACCTGCGCCAGCATGCGAAGCTGGAAAAGGACGTTACGGTCATCGGCGTGGGCCGCCATGCCGAGATATGGAACACGCAGGCCTGGCAGCAGATGAACGAGCGCCTACGCAGCGGGCCCATCGCCGCCGCCATGGAAGAATTGGAGTTTTAAGCCATGAGTTTTCATCACATCCCTGTCCTCCTCGCGGAATGCATCGACGGCCTTGCCATCCGGCCGGACGGCATTTATCTCGACGGCACCGCGGGCGGGGCAGGGCATTCAAAAGAGATCGCCGCGCGCCTCACGACCGGCCGCCTCATCGCGCTGGACCAGGACCCCGACGCCGTGGCCGCCGCGTCGCAGCGCCTGGAAGGGCTGCCCGCCACGGTGGTGCAGAGCAATTTCCGCTATGCGGACCGGGCGCTGGCCCAGCTTGGCGTGGACGGGCTGGACGGCGTGCTGCTGGACCTGGGGGTTTCCTCACACCAGCTGGACGAGGTCTCGCGCGGCTTTTCGTATCAGGGCGACGCGCCGCTGGACATGCGCATGAGCCAGAGCGGCCCCACGGCCGCCGACCTTGTGAACACCGCCTCCCGCGCGGAATTGTGCCGTATCCTCAAGGAATACGGCGAGGAGCCGTATGCCTGGCAGATCGCCGGGAAGATCGAAAGCGCCCGCGCCGCCGCACCCATTGAAACGACGGCGCAGCTGGTGCAGGCCGTCGCCTCGGCGCTGCCGCCCGCGGTGCGCCGCAAGGACAAAAACCCCGCGCGCCGCACTTTCCAGGCGCTGCGCATCGCCGTGAACGGTGAGCTGGACGCACTGAGCGAAGGGCTGGACGTGCTGTTTGCCGCACTGAAGCCGGGCGGGCGCATGTGCGTCATCACGTTCCATTCCCTGGAGGACAGGCTCGTCAAGCAGCGGTTCCGCCAGTGGGCCACGGCCTGCACCTGCCCGCCGGAGTTCCCGGTGTGCGTATGCGGCGGGAAGGCCAGGGCAAAGCTCATTACCAAAAAGCCCGTTGAGGCAGCCGCCGGGGAACAGGCGGAAAACCGCCGTGCGCGCAGCGCAAAGCTGCGCATACTGGAAAAGCTGTAACGCGGCCGGGGCCGCATTGCATATTTGAGGCAACGCCGCACAATTCACGGCTGAAGCCTTAAGCGCCGCCTCGCTTGCGGTTTTTCCGGCAGCCGTCACAAAAATGCTCGCGAATGCACAAAGTATTCGCTGCGCTTTTTGTTTGACCTGCCAAAAAACCGGCCGGCGCGATTCGACGCTTAGAATTGTACGGTATTGCCTTGAAACAAAAAAGAAAGGAGAGAGGACGCCATGCAGACGAATGCAGCGTACGACCTTGAGCGGTTCGCTCCGCGGGAGCAAAAGCCGCGTCTGCGCGTGGCCGGGCAGCCAAAGCCCAAACGGGGGCTGGCGCGGTACAATTTAAAATGGATCAAAGCCGTGGCGTTCGCTTCCGTGTTTCTGGCGCTGGTTTGCAGCGTGCTGTACTCGCAGGTGCAGTCCACTGAGCTTTCGGCCCAGATCCGCACGCAGGAGGACACCCTGGCCGACCTTCAGAGCGAATATACATACCTGGCGGGCGAGATGGAAATGAAAACAAACCTTTCGGCGGTGCAGGAATATGCAACGAATACGCTGAAAATGGTAAAGATGGACCGCTCACAGGTGACGTATGTGACCACCGGGCAGGAGAACAAGGTGGAGCGCTCGGACACCGGGCTGGCCCGCCTGGCGGGCGAGATATCGCAGACGGTGGCCAGCTTTATGGAATACCTCACGCCCTGAATCAATAAGTATTATCACCGCCTTTCTTCCTCTGCCGAGCCGTTCGTGCGGGAAAAGCCGGTGATAATTCTTTTTATGCCCGCGTTCGACCGTTTGCGCGGCTGGCCCGCGCCCTTTGACAACAGCGATATCCCGGGAGGCAGAGATGAAAAAACAGCCGGAACACAATCGAAAGAACGTACCGCCGCAGGACACGGCGAAGGCGCCCAAGAGCGCGGTGTCCCGCAGCATGCGCACGCGCGCCATCGTGCTGGCCGCGCTGTTCGTGCTGGTGGGCTTTGGGGCCGTTGTATACAACCTGTACCAGCTTCAAATCGTGCAGCACGACGAACTGGCCGCCCGCGCCGAAAACCAGCAGCTTGCGGACGAGACCATCACGCCCAACCGCGGCGTTATCTACGATTCCGATATGAAGGTGCTGGCCCGCAGCAACAAGGTGTGGACGGTGGTCGCCTCGCCCCGGGACATGGCCAAAAGCGGCACGAATATCAACGACGTTGCCGTAAAGCTGGCCGAGCTGCTGGAGCTGGACGCCCAGAGCATTTTGGAAAAGCTTCAGAAGAGCGAAAGCAACTATCAGCTCATCAAGCGGCAGATCGAAAAGCCGGTGGCGGACGCCATCACGGCCTGGATCACCGAGTATAACGCATCGGACAAGGGAAAAGATACTCCTGTCGCGGGCATCAGCCTGGTGCAGGACGCGAAGCGTTATTATCCCTACCAGACGCTGGCCTCCACGATCATCGGCTTTGTGAACGCGGACGGCGACGGCGTGCTGGGCATCGAGAGCTATTACAACGATACGCTCAAGGGCACCGCCGGGCGCGTGGTGGGCATGAAGAACGCCTGGGGGTACGATTTGCCAAACGGCACCTACGAGGCGGCCTATGACGCCGAGGACGGCAACGGCCTGGTGCTGACGCTGAACGCCAGCATCCAGAGCACATTGGAAAAATACCTGCAGAACGCCGTGGACCAGTATCATGTGGAAAACCGCGCGGTGGGCATCGTGATGGACGTGAACACGGGGGCGATCCTGGCCATGGCGACGATGCCGGACTACAACCTGCAGGACCCTTACACCATTGCGGACGAGGCGCTGGCGGCACAGATCGCGGCCATTGCGGATGAAAACGAACGGGCGGACGCGAAATATACCGCGCAGTGGGCGCAATGGCGCAACAAGGCGGTGGCCGACCTGTACTACCCCGGCTCGGTGTTCAAGGTCATCACGGCTTCGGCCGCGCTGGACTCCGGCGCGGCGAACCTGAACACCTCGTACACCTGCAAGGGCTCCATCACCGTGGCGGGCCGCACCATGCGGTGCGCGCACACCAACCACGGCACGCTGGACTTCTTCGGCGGCCTGGACGGCTCGTGCAACCCCTACTATGTCACGCTGGGGCAGATGATGGGGGCGGAGACGTTCTGCAATTATATGCAGGCCTTCGGCTTCTACGAGAAAACGGGCGTCGACATGGACGACGAGGGGACGACACAGTACGTCCCGCTGGAAAAAATGGGGCCCGTGGAGCTGGCCTCCTCCGCCTTCGGGCAGACGACGTCCACCACGCCCATCCAGATGATCACTGCGGCCTGCGCCGTCATCAACGGCGGATATCTGGTACAGCCTCACGTGGTGAAGCAGGTGCTGGACGCGGACGGGAATATCGTTGAAAACGTGGAGCCGGAAGTGAAGCGGCAGGTGCTCTCGGCCGAGACCAGCGCCACCATGCGCGAGCTGCTGACGAGAAGCGTAAATATGACGGCTGCGGATGGCAAGACGCTGACCGGCGGCAACAAGACGGGCTATGTGGCCGGCTATAAGGCGGGCGGCAAATCCGGCACCAGCCAGCGCAAGCAGGCGCTGTCGGACGAAGAGCAGACCTATTATTCCTCTTACTGGGGCTTCGCGCCCGGGGACGACCCGCAGATCGCGGTGCTGGTGATGCTGGACACGCCGCACGACGAACAGGGAACCTATTACGGCGGCCGTCTGGCCGCGCCCGTGGTGCAAAGTGTGCTGGACGAGGCGCTCCAGACGCTGGGGGTGCCCAAGGAGTACACCGAGGCGGAGCTGGCAAAGGTGGAGACGGCGGTGCCCAACGTGGTGGGCTCCAGTGTGAACGCCGCCGCCGGCAAGCTGCGCGAATCCGGCTTCAATGTGGACATCGAGCGCGCCACAGGCGATACCGTTCTGTATCAGTACCCGGCGGCGGGCACCATCGTGCCGCGCCAGTCCACGATCATCCTGTATTCGGAGGACCGCTCCGAGAGCGGCGGCGACCTTGTCACGGTGCCGAACCTGACGGATATGAGCTACGACGCGGCGTGCGCCACGCTGAAATCGCTGGGCCTGAACGTCAGCGAAAAGGGCGTGACGGGCGGCGGCAGCACCATCGTGGTCACAGAGCAGGATATTGCGGCCGATACGCAGGTGGAGATCGGGTCTGTCATCGAGGTGACGTTCCACGATACCACCGTTCTGGATTAACAGGCCGCGTCAGGGCGGCGGGCCGCGCGGCGCGGCACGAAAGGGGAGTGCATCCATGGAGTTACAGGTATTGTTCAGCGGCGTGCCGTATACCGGCACGCTGCCGCAGGGCGAGGCGGTGCTCGTTACGCAGGATTCCCGCCGGGCCTGCCCGGGCGCGGTGTTCGTGTGCGCCAGGGGCATGACGACCGACGGGCACGACCACGCGCGCAAGGCGCTGGAGGCGGGCGCCGTGTGCATCGTCACCGAGCGTCCGCTGGGCCTGCCCGGCGAGGTGCAGGTGGCCTCCGGCCGCAAGGCATACGCGCAGCTGTGCCAGAATTTTTTCGGCCGTCCCGCCGAAAAGCTGCGGCTGGTGGCCGTCACGGGCACCAACGGAAAAACCACCGTCACCACGCTCATCAAGCAGACGCTGGAGCAGGCGGGCTGCAAAGCGGGGCTCATTGGCACCATCCACACCGAGATCGACGCCATGGACGTGCCCGCAAAATATACCACGCCCGAGCCGTGGGACCTGAACGCGCTGTTCAGCCGCATGGTGCTGGCGGGCTGCACGTTCGCGGTAATGGAAGCCAGCAGCCAGGCGCTGGACCAGCTGCGGCTGTGGGGCCTTACCTTTGAGGTGGGCGTGTTCACGAACCTGACGCAGGATCATCTGGATTATCACAAGACCTTTGAAAACTATTTCGCCGCGAAGAAAAGCCTGTTCAGCCAGGTGAAGCACATGGTGGTGAACCTGGACGACAGCTACGGCCGCCGCCTGCTGGACGAGGTGCATGGGCCGGAGCGCATCACCTTTTCCGCAGGCGACGACGCGGCGGATTACACCGCCCGCAACATCCGGCTCTCGGCCTCGGGCGTGAAGTTCGAGATGGTGGGCCGCGGCTTCATCCAGCGCATCGATTTCCCCATGCCCGGGGATTACTCGGTGCACAACGCGCTGGCGGCGGCGGCCGCGGCCATTGCGCTGGGCATCCCCGCGCGGGACGCCGCGGCCGCGCTTTCGGCCTCCCGCGGGGTGCGCGGCCGGTGCGAGGTGCTGTATCACGGCGCGTTCACCATCCTGTGCGACTATGCCCACACGGGCGACGCCATTGAAAAGGTGCTCGCGGGCGTTGCGCCTTTCGTGGAGGGACGGCTGGTGGTGCTGTATGGCTGCGCGGGCGAGCGCGATGCAAAAAAACGCCCGCTGATGAGCGAAGCCGTGGTGAAATATGCTGATTTTGCAGTTTTAACGTCGGATAACCCCCGCAAGGAAGATCCTTGTGCTATAATAAAGGACGCCGAGCCGGTGCTGGCCGCTTCGGGCAAGCCGTACATCGTGGAGGTGGAGCGGCGCACGGCTGTGAACCGGGCGCTGGATATGCTGCGCCCGGGCGATGTGCTGGCGCTGTGCGGAAAGGGCCACGAGGATTACCAGGTCATCGACGGGGTGACCCTTTATCTGGACGAACACAGGATCGTCCGCGAGTGGCTGGAGCGCAAAGGGCTGAACAAAGCCTGACGCCGCCCGGCGAGTATTCAGAGCATGGAGGATTGTATATGCAGCCTGTTTTGTCGAGTGTGCTGCTGCGGGGGCTGGGCGCCCTGGCAGGGGACCCGGAGATCGCGTCGGTGGTGACGGACAGCCGGGAGGCCGGGCCGGGGAGCCTGTTCGTGTGCATCCGGGGCGAGCGCGTGGACGGCCACGATTACGCGCTCCGGGCGCTGGAGGCCGGAGCGGCGGGCGTTGTGGTGCAGCGCCCGGTGCCGGGCGTGCCGCCGGAGAAATGCGTGCAGGTGCCGGACGCGCTGGATGCGATGATCCGGCTGGGCGCGAACTACCGCGCGCTGTACAGCCCGCTGCTGGCGGGCGTGACGGGCAGCGTGGGCAAAACGACGACAAAAGAGTTCTGTTACGCGGTATTTTCGGCTTTCGGCAAAACACTCAGGACCGAGGGGAACCAGAACAACGAGATCGGCATGCCGAACACGCTGTTCCGCCTGGACAAAAGCGTGGAGTACGCCGTGGTGGAGATGGGCATGCAGGGCCTGGGCGAGATCCGGAAGCTGACGCTGGCGGCAAAGCCTGCGGGCGCTGTCATCACCTGCATCGGGCGCTCCCATCTGGAGCAGCTGGGCACGCGGGAAAATATCCTCAGGGCAAAGCTGGAGATCTGCGAGGGGCTGCCGCAGGGCGCGCCGCTGGTGGTGAACGGCGACGACGATTATCTGCCCGGCGCGGCCGTCCGGCCGGACCTTGAGAAGGTGCTGTTCGCCGTTGAAAACCCGGACGCGGACGTGCGGGCGCTGGATATCGTTTCCGGGGCGGAGGGCACGCGGTTCACCATCGCGGACAAGGCGCACGGAAGCCTGCCCGCGTACATCCCGGCCATGGGCCTGCACAATGTGCGCAACGCGCTTTCGGCTTATGCGCTGGCCACGCGCCTGGGCCTTGCACCGGCCGCTGCGGCCGCGGCGCTGGCGAATTATCAAACGACGGGCCACCGCCAGCATGTGGTGGAGCACGGCGGCGTGACGGTCATCGAGGACTGCTACAACGCGAACCCCGACAGCATGCGCGCCGCGCTGCTGACGCTGAAGGAATATCCTGTCCGGGGACGGAGGGTAGCGGTGCTGGGCGATATGTTCGAGCTGGGCGCCATCACCCGGCAGGCTCACGCCGAGGTGGGCGCGCTGGCGGCGCGCTGCGGTGTGGACCTGCTGCTGACCGTGGGCGGGGCCATGCGGGCCGGCCGCGACAGCGCCGCCGCACTGGGCGTGAACGCGGTGCATTGCGGGGACAAGGACGAAGCGCTGGCCCGCCTTACGGCGTACTGCCGCCCGGGCGACGCGGTTTTGGTGAAGGCCAGCCACGGCATGGCGTTCGAGACGATTCTGGACGGGTTTTACAAAGCCGTGCCCAGGGATTAAAGGCAGCACCGCACAATTCATGGCTGACGCCTTAAGTGTCGCCCCGCTTGCATATTTTCCGGCAGTTGCCTCCAAAAGTCTCGCAAATGCACAAAGTATTCGCTGTGTTTTTTGTTTAAACTGCCAAAAAATCTGCCGGCGCGATTCAACACCTGGAATTGTGCAGCATTGCCTGAAAATAAAAGAAAGCCGGGTGCCCAGCGGAAAGACCGTGCGCATCGGGCCGGGACGCGGCGCGGCCGCGCAAAAATTACCGGGAGCGTGTAAATTATGGAAAAATATGCCCTTATGGCGGCGGCCTTCGGCGCGCTGGCGATCACAGCGGCCTCCGGCCTGCTGATCATCCCCGCGCTGCGCAGGCTTCACTTCGGCCAGACCATCAAGGAGATCGGCCCCACCTGGCACCAGGGCAAAAACGGCACGCCCACTATGGGCGGTTTGACGTTTTACCTGGGTGTCCTTGTGGGCGTGGTACTGGGCTATACGGTTCTGGCGCTCAGCGTGCCCAGCCTGCTGGGGGGCTGGCTTTCCGGCACCAGCGTCTCGCTGTTCATCGGCGTGCTGACGGCTTACGCCTTCGGCCTGGTGGGCTTTGTGGACGACTATATCAAGGTGGTGAAAAAGCGCAACCTGGGCCTGATGGCGCGCTATAAGATCGTGGCGCAGGTGCTCATCACCGGGGCGTACCTTTCCTCGCTGTATCTCAACGGAACGCTGTCCACCATCGTGACGCTACCGCTGCTGGGCGCGGTGGACTTCGGCTGGTTCTTTTACGTCCTCTCGTTCCTCCTCATCATCGGCATGGTGAACGCCGTCAACCTGACGGACGGCATCGACGGGCTGGCGTCCAGCGTCACCTTTGTTGTAATGATGGGCTTCATGTTTATCGCCAGCCTTTTGGGAAACACTACCATGGCGCTGTTTGCCGCGGCCGTGGCGGGCGGCTGCGCGGGCTTCCTTGCGTGGAACTTTTACCCGGCCAAAACGTTTATGGGCGATACGGGCAGTATGTTCCTGGGGGGCGCGGTGGTGGCCGTGGCTTACGGCATCGGCCGGCCGGAGCTGCTCCTTTTCATGGGTGTTATCTACCTGATCGAGGCGTTCAGCGTGATGCTGCAGGTAACATATTTCAAGCTGACCCACGGCAAGCGTATTTTTAAAATGAGCCCCATCCACCACCACTTTGAAATGTGCGGGTGGAGCGAGGTGAAGATCGTATCCGTGTTCAGCTTCATCACGCTGGTGGGCGTGGTGCTGGGCGGTATTTTTGTCTACGTATCCTGATTCCCCAATAAGCAGCCTGTGCCGATGCGGCCGGCGCGGGCAATTTTGTATCTTCGGAGGTTCCCGATGCCAGAAGCAGCCAAAAAGTTAAAACGCAAGTCCGAGGCCCGCATCCGGCTGCTCAGCCAGCCGCCGCTGGACTGGCCGCTGGCCATCATCGTGCTGACGCTGGTGGTGTTCGGGCTGGTGATGCTGTTCAGCGCCAGCTATGCCACGGCGTATTACCGCTTCAAGGGCGACAGCTTCCACTTCATCCGCCAGCAGGCGCTGTTCGCCGCGGTGGGCGTGGTCGTGATGTTCGTCGCGTCCCACGTGGATTACCACATCTTCCACAAATTTGCGTGGCCCATCATGGCCGTCACGGTCGTACTGCTCATCGTCGTGCTCTTCATGCCGGAGCTGAACGGCGCGAAGCGGTGGATATTCCTGCCCATCGGCGGCAATCTGCAGCCCTCGGAGGTGGCGAAGTTCGCGGTCATCGTGCTGTTCGCGCACATCATTTCCATCAACCATAAGCGCATGAAGACCTTTGCCTACGGCGTGCTGCCCTTCGTCGTCATCCTCGGCGTGATCGCGGGGCTGATGCTGCTGGAGCCGCATCTTTCGGGCACGGTGCTCATTTTGGGCATCGGGGGACTGATGATGTTTGTGGGCGGCACGGGGCTTGTGTGGTTCGGCCTTGCCATCGCGGGCGTTGTGGCGGGCGTGGCGGGCGCCGTTGTGCTGGTGCCGGACCTTGTGCCCTATGCCATGAGCCGCATCGAAAGCTGGCAGAACCCGTGGCTGGACGCCCAGGGCGACGGCCACCAGATCATCCAGAGCATGTACGCCATCGGCTCGGGCGGGCTGACGGGCCTTGGCATTGGCAACTCCAAGCAGAAACACCTGTACCTGCCCGAGCCGCAGAACGACTTTATTTTCTCCGTCATCTGTGAAGAGCTGGGCTTTATCGGCGCGCTGCTGGTGATTTTCCTTTTTGTGGCGCTTTTGCTGCGGGGCATTTATGTGGCGTGGCACGCAAAAGACAAATTCGGCTCCATGCTGGTGGTGGGCGTTATCGTGCAGGTGACGCTGCAGGCGGTGCTGAATATCGCCGTGGTGACGAAGACCATTCCGAACACGGGCATCAGCCTGCCGTTTTTTTCCTACGGAGGCACGTCCCTGCTGATGCTGCTGGGCGAGATGGGCGTTGTGCTTTCGGTCTCCCGCCAGGGCGGCGCGGAGAAGGTATAGCGGCGCGCGGCAGGGCCGCGCGTCTGCATTTTTATTTTTTGAGCGGGGGCAGACCGCCGGTGAAAAGTTTTCCGGCGCGGCCCGGCGCCTGGAACCGTGCGGTATTGCGCGAAAGCAGGAGGTACCTATGCGTGTATTGATCGCCGCCGGCGGCACAGCCGGACACATCAACCCGGCGCTCGCCATTGCGGGCGCGCTGAAAAAACGCCATCCGGACGCGGAGATACACTTCGCCGGACGGCAGAAGGGAATGGAGTACGGCCTTGTCTCCAAGGCGGGTTATGCGTTCCATCCCATCGAGGTGAACGGCATCCAGCGCCGCCTGACGCCGAAGAACATCGCGCGGAACCTGGTTGCCCTTTGGCACCTGGCGCTGAGCGGCCCGCGCGCCGGCGCCATCCTGCGGGAGGTAAAGCCGGACCTTGTCATCGGCGCGGGCGGGTACGTCAGCGGGCCGGTGGTGCAGGCCGCGGCCCGCAGGGGCATCCGCACGGCCATTCACGAGCAGAACGCTTTCCCCGGCGTGACCAACAAGATCCTGGCAAAGCAGGTGGACCTGGTGTTCGCGGCCATGCCCGACGCCGTGCAGCGTCTGGGCGCGCCGGACAAGACGGTCGTTACGGGCAACCCGGTGCGGGAGGAGATGTTCCGGCAGGACCGTCCCGCCGCACGCCGCGCGCTGGGCGCGAAGGAGGGGCAGGCCGTCATCATCTCCTTCGGCGGCAGCCTGGGCGCGCAGGTGCTGGGCGAACGCGTGGCCGATTTGGCAAAATGGGAGATCGCGCAGCGTGATTTCCTTCATGTGCATGCGACGGGCAGCATTGAAAAAGCGGATTTTGCAGCCCTTGCCGCGCGGCTGGGCATCGACCACAGCCCGAAATTCATCATCCGGGAGTACATCGACAACATGCCGGAGATGCTGGCCGCGGCGGACCTGGTCATCAGCCGGGCGGGCGCGCTGACGCTGGCGGAGATCGCGGCCGTGGGGCGCGCCTCGGTGCTCATCCCGTCGCCCAACGTGGCGGAAAACCACCAGTACCACAACGCCATGCAGCTGCAGAAGCTGGGCGCGGCCGTTGTGGTTGAGGAAAAGGAGCTGACGGGCGAGAAGCTCATCGGCATCGTCGACAAGCTGACGAAGGACCCTGCGGAATTGATGCTCATGGGGGCGAAAGCGCGTGCGCTGGCCCAGCCGGATTCGCTGGATAAGATCTGCGAAAATCTGGACCGATTGATGAAAACCACAGCGTAAACGGCGCGCTTTTAACACAAACGGCCCTGTTTGCATAGGATGGGTTACAGTCTGGGACACTGGGCTCCATTCTACGAAACGGGGTGCGGGATATGGAAATTTTGACGATCAGCGGAGGCAGCGGCCTTTTTGGAGAGGTGCGGATACCCGGCGCAAAAAACAGTGTGCTGCCCATCATGGCGGCGTCGGTGCTGTGCCGCGGCACGGTGACGCTCACGGACGTGCCGCATCTGTCCGACGTGGAGGCTTCGGCGCGCATCCTGCAAAGCGTGGGCTGCAAGGTCCTGCTGGAGAATGGGCGCGCCGTCATTACGCCGCCGGAATTTCCGGGCAGCGCAGTGCCGGAGCCGCTGATGCGCGCGATGCGCTCCTCGCTGTTCTATCTGGCGCCGCTGCTGGCCCGCACGGGCCGCGCGGACATCTATACGCCCGGCGGCTGCCGCCTGGGCGCGCGGCCCATTGATATGCATCTTTCCGGCCTTGAGAAGATGGGGGCGCATATCACGGAGAAGGACGGCGGCGCGCTGGAGGTCACTGCGCCGGACGGCCTTGCGGGCGCGGATATCTGCCTGCGCTTCCCCAGTGTGGGCGCCACCGAGACGCTTCTCATGGCGGCGGCCGCAGCCAGAGGAGAGACGGTGCTGCGCGGCGCGGCCGTGGAGCCGGAGGTGACGGATCTGGCGCGCTTTTTGCAGGGCGCGGGCGCGGATATCACAGGCGTCGGCACGCGGGTGCTGCACATCCGCGGCCGGGAGCTGCTGATGGGCACGCAGCATGCCGTCTGCCCGGACCGCATTACCGCGGCCACCGTGCTGTGCGCTGTGGCGGGCTGCGGCGGCGAGGTGCTGCTCACCAATACCTGCAACGCCCATCTGGCCGAGGTGCTGCGCATCCTGCGCAGGGCCGGATGCATGGTGTCGGCCTCGGGGGACAGCTCTGTGGCGCTGGCAAGCTCGGGCGCTCTGCGCGCCGCGGGAGGGTGGGATACGGGCGTGTATCCATCGTTCCCAACGGACGCGGCACCCCTGATGGCGGCGGCGCTGCTGCGGGCGCAGGGGGAAAGCCGTGTGACGGACACGATTTTTGAAAACCGTTTTGCCTGCGCCGAAGGCTTTTTGCGGCTGGGTGCCAGCGTGAATGTTTGCGGCCGGACGCTGCATGTCCACGGCATGGACCTGCTGAACGGAGCGGACGTGGAAGCGCCCGACCTGCGCGGCGGGGCGGCGCTGGTCATCGCCGCGCTGCAGGCACAGGGCAGCACCCGCGTCATGGGCGCGGAGCATATCAGCCGCGGCTACGAGGACATTGCGGCGCTGCTTGCACCGCTGGGGGCGCGCATCACGCGCAGCTGGGGGTGAACCGTGCGGGCGCGGTTGCCGGAATGCCGGGACCGTGCTATGATAATAGAAAACTCCGGGCCGGGGGAGAAGGGCCGGCCGGTCCGCATCCGCACGGCCGTGCGGCGGCAGGGGCAGGTGAAACAAAAAAAGAGCTCCCGCTGCATGCGGCGCCGGGCCGCAAAGACGTTGACGAGAAAGGAGTGGCGCGTTTTGGCACGCAGCACGCCGCCGCAGAAACCCGTTTATCCAAAAAACGAACCGCAGCCGCGCCGCCAGGCGCCGCAGCGGCCCGTGTATACATACGATGCGGATGTGCCCAGGCAGCCGCGCAAGCCCGCGGGCGGGCGAGTCGTGTACGATTATAACAAATCGGCAGGGGCGTCCTCCGGCGTGCCCGCCGGTTCCCCGGCCCGTCCTGCGGCTCCGTTCGTGAATACGGCGCCGCAGGCCCCGCAGCAGGGGCGGGGAACCGCGCCGGCCGCCGGAAACAGCGCGGGCATTCCGGAGCCGCGGCAGCCTCGCGGCGGGGGCCCGCAGGCCCGCGGCCGGGAGGAAATATACGGCCGGCCGCCGCGTTCCCAGGCACAGGCCGAGGCACAACGGCGCCCGCAGCAGGACGTGCGCCGTACGCCTCAGCGGGAAGAGCCGCGCTGGCGCGCTCTGCCGGAACAGGAGGCGGAGCTGAAGCCGCGCCCGGGCGTGTACGACCAGAGCGCGGACAGGCCCCGCCAACCCCGCGCAAACAGCGCTTCGCCCGGCCCGGCCCGCACGCCGGGCGGGCCGCCGCCGGGGAAAAGCGGAAAGGCCCGGAAAAAGCGGAGGAAAAAGCGTCCGCCCCGCCCCCTCACACCGGGCGAAGCGCGCCGCCGCCGCGTCCGGCGCGGCATTCTGGCGGGCGTGCTGATCGCCGTGCTGCTGGCGGCCGGGTTCCTGATCTCGGCGGCCGTGCTGTTTAAGATCGAGACAGTCACCGTCGAATCTCCCGACGGGCAGCTGGCCTACGACGACAGCCAGATCGTCGCGGCTTTCGGCCAGCCGGCGGGGGAAAACCTGTTCGGGTTCAATACGGCGGAGGCGCAGCAGGCCATCGCCGCGGCGCTGCCGTATCTGGAGAGCGTGGAGATCAAGCGCCGCCTGCCGGACACCGTGGTCATCACAGCTACGCCCGCGGTGGAGACCTACACTGTGGAGAGCGCGGCGGGCTGGGCGGTTCTGAGCCAAAGCTACAAGGTGCTGCGTGTGGATGCCGAGGCGCCCGCGGGGCTTGTGCGCATCGACGGCGCGCAGGCCGACGCGCCCGCGCCGGGCCAGCCGGTGAAATTTACCGAGGAGGACAAGCTGTCCGTCCTGCAGACCGTGCTTTCCAAGGCGCAGGCGCAGGGGCTGGGCCCCATCAGCGAGGTGGACCTGACGAACACGCTGGAACTGAGCTTCCTGTACCAGGACCGCATCCGCATCGTGCTGGGCACCGCCAACGACCTGGATTATAAAATCAAATGGGCGTGGGAAATGGTGACCCCCGGCCAGACCAGCGACAGCCTGGGCGAGGAAGAGCGGGGCACTCTGGACGTGAGCTCCCGCGGGGAGGACGGCCTTGGCCGCGCCCGCTGGCGCGCGGGCGTGCTGTGAGAGCACCGGGCGTAACCGACTATATATACTTTATTTTTACATAATCTTGGAATGGCTATTGAAATCAAATCTGAAATCTGGTATCCTAATACTTAGTGTATAGTACAAAATTGTCTTTAGGGGGAATTCTCGTGGCATTTATCCTCGATGAAGAACTGCAGAATATAACGAACATCAAGGTCATCGGCGTGGGCGGCGGCGGCGGAAACGCTGTCAACCGCATGGTGCAAAGCGGCCTGCGCGGTGTTGAATTTATCAGCATGAATACCGATCAGCAGGCGCTGTTTGCCTCCAAAGCCACACAGAAGGTGCAGCTTGGCGCGAAGCTGACGAAGGGACGCGGCGCGGGCGCCGACCCCGAGATCGGCCAGCGCAGCGCGGAGGAGAGCCGCGACGAGATCGCCACCGCCCTCAAGGGCGCGCAGATGGCCTTCATCACCGCCGGTATGGGCGGCGGCACGGGCACGGGCGCCGCGCCTGTGGTGGCCGAAGTGGCCAAGGAGCTTGGCATTCTTACCGTGGGCATCGTCACGAAGCCCTTTGCCTTTGAAGGCAAGCGCAAAATGAACATGGCCGAGATCGGCATCGCCGGCCTGCTGGAGCGTGTGGATTCCCTCATCGTCATCCCCAACGAGCGCCTGAAGCTCATCAGCCAGGAAAAGATCACGCTGCTGAACGCTTTTGAAGCGGCCGACAATGTGCTGCGCCAGGGCGTGGAGAGCATCTCCTCGCTGATCAATGTGGCGGCTTTCATCAACCTGGACTTCGCGGACGTGCGCAGCATCATGAAGGACGCGGGTTACGCGCACATGGGCGTTGGTTCCGCCAAGGGCGTGAACAAGGCGGAGGACGCGGCCAACGCGGCCATTTCCAGCCCGCTTTTGGAGACGAGCATCTCCGGCGCGCGCGGCGTTATCATCAACATCACCTCCTCGCCGGACATTGGCCTGGACGATGTGGAAAAGGCCGCCAGCCTCATCACCAATTCCGCACACCCCGAAGCGAACATCATCTGGGGCGCCGCGTTCGACGAGAACCTGAAGGATGAGATGAGCATTACCGTCATCGCCACAGGCTTTGACGCGGGCCTTGTGGGCAGCGACCCCATGGACGTGCCGCAGAATGCGGCCACGTTCGGCGGCAAGGTGCAGGTAGCGTTCAAGAACGATACTGCGCCCGTGGCCCCGGCGCAGCCGGTGCAGCCCGTTGCTCCCACGCAGCCGGTGCAGCCCGCCCCCGCGGTGGAGGAAGACGACAACAGCTATTTCGACGATATCCTCGGCCTGCTGAACAACCGCGGAAACAACTGAGCAACCTTGGGAAAAGCGGGGCGTTAAGCCCCGCTTTTTTGGCTGAATGGCGCTGCGTGCGCCCCGGCCGCAGCACAGACGAAAGGAGGCGCGCGTGTGCAGACACTGGAGGAAAAACAGCAGGACGGCATGACGGGCGCCGGCCCGGAGACGGAATTTCATACCGAGCTTTTCGGCTTTAACCGGGTGGAGGTGCTGTCTTACATCGAGCGCATCTCCGCGGCAAACGCGGAGAAAGCGCGGGCGCTGGAGGACACCATCGCCGCGCTCCAAAAAGACCTGACAGGCGTGCGCCGGCAGGGAAGCACACTGGCGCAGAAGGCAAAGCAGGTATTCAACGAGCTGGAGAACCAGAAAAAACGTGCGGAGGACGCGGTGGCAGAGGCTGCCGCGCTGCGCACAGAGGTGGACAAGGCCAACGACGAGATCGCCGCGGTGCGCAGCCGCCTCTTTGCCCGGGAGCAGGAAAACGCCGCGCTGAAAAGCGACAATGCGCGGCTGAGCGAAACGGTGGACGATCTGACGCGCGCTTTGACACGCCGCGGCGCGCCGCTGCCGACCGGGCAGAACGCGTCCGCTTCGGGAAGCAGCGGCGACCAGGCCCTGCTGCAGCAGGCGCAGCTCAAGGCGCGGGACATTCTGCGCGCGGCTGACGCTCAGGCGACGGCGCACATTGAAAAGGCGAAAGAGGACGCCGCAGCCATTGTGGCCCAGGCAAAGGTGGAAAAGAGTAAAGCGAAGGCGGGGCTGGCGGAGTCCGCCGACGGCATTGCGGCCAGCATCGCCGTGCTGAAGGCGCAGCTTGCGGCGGTGGACGCCAAGATACTGGCGGCGACGGGCGATCTGCAGAAAGCCACCGACGGCATCACCGCCGCGCTGGGCAATACCGAGCGCAGCCTGTCCTCGCTTGGCGCGCAGGTGGAGCGTTTCCCTGAAAATGCGCCCGCCGCACAGCCGCAGCCGGCCCAACCGGCAGCGCCCCCAGCGCCGCAGGAGCCCGCTCCGGCCCGTGAATACGCTGTGCAGGAGCATGCGGCGTACCCTGTACGGGAGGGGCGGAGCGTTCTGGACGGGGCGGTTCCCGCTTTTGCGCCGGACAGCGAATACGACCGATATGTGCGCGCCCGCAGGGAAGAAGACGCCTATTACAGCGCTCTGCGCCGCGTGCGCTATGAAGATGAACTGCGCGACCGTTTTTATGAAGAGGAACGGCTTCGTCAGGAGGCCCTGCGCCGTATACGCTACGACGAAGCGCTGCGGGAACAGGAGTACGCGCGCCGCTGCGGCCCGGACCATCGCGCGCCTTATGCGGCCGCGCCGGAGGGTGGTTATCCTTTGTATGCATCCCGGAGGGACGACCGGTTTGACCGAGCGCCCGCCCTGGGGCGTGACGGAGGAGCGGCCGTTGTACAGGTGAGAGAGGCGGATCTCCCGCAGACAGCGGCCGCCGGACGGCACGCTGCAGTCCAGCAGCCCATGGCGCCCATGCCGTCCTCTGTGCCGCCCGCGGCAGAGGAACCGCAGCAGGAGCTGCAGCCGCCGGCCTTTGAAGCCTCCCGCCCACGCTACCGCGCAACGAATGGCAGGCCGCTGCCGGGGCGCAACGTAACGCCTCAGGGAGACAGGCCCGCCGTCCTGGAGGAGCAATACGACGCGGTCCAGCACGCGGCTCGCGGCGGTGCGCCGGGCAATGCGCCTTATGATATTCCGGAAGCGCCGGCGCAGCCCGTGGTGCAGAAGGTGGAGATCCCGCAGGTGCCGCCGAAGGAGCCGCCGGAATCCGGCTCACAGATCCCGTTTGGAAAACCGCATGCACCGCGTGCCATGCCGTTTGCCCCGTTTGACCCCTATACGCCCCATACCGCGCCCTATATCGAACCGGACGCGGAGGCGGCCCGCATTTTGAACACGCCGCCGCCCCCGCCGCCGCGTGGGACGGAGGCGAAACAGCCCTATGTGCCGCAGCCCACGCCGATCGCGCCCAGCGTTCCGTTGTCGGGCCCCTATGCCAGGCCGTCCGCCGCGGCGGTGGCGGGCACGCCGCAGGCACAGCCTGCGCCCGCGCGCACCGAAGAGCCTGTGATCATCCCCTATTCCGCGCCCATCCCTCCGATGGGAAGTAAGGCGGATGCGGGAGAAGCGGCCACCCTTTCAGCGGCCCGGAGGGGGGAGGGTTCCCCGGCGGCGCCTGTATCCGGGCCGAAGAAGCCGGAAATGCAGCGCGCGCAGGAGCTTTCTGCACCGTCTGTGGGAGCTGCCGCGAAACCTCCGGTGTTCACTGCGCCGCGCGGCCAGCAAAAGCAGGGGTCCGCGCTGTCGGACGACCTGCTGGCCAATTTGAACGCGCTGCTCAACGGAGGGCAGGAACCGTAAGGCCGTCCGGGCCGAAGCCTTAAAATAAGGGCAACACCGCACAATTCTAAGAGTCGAATCGCGCCGGCAGATTTTTTGGCAGGTTAAACAAAAAGCGCAGCGAATACTTTGTGTATTCGCGAGCATTTTTGTGACAGTTGCCGGAAAATCTGCAAGCGAGGTGACGCTTAAGGCATCAGCCGTGAATTGTGCGGTGTTGCCTAAGACCGCATCTGCCGCGCGCAGCCGCATATCTTTCGGCGGCGCGTACGCAGGTGCGGTTTATTTTACGTTCGAGGGGCTCCTTCAACAACAAAAGCAGCCGGGGCTGTTTGCCGGCCGCATAAACAGATGCGCCGCCGTGACTATTTCCATAGGGGCCGGCGCAAACTATGAAAAGAGCCGTGCCTGGGAACAGAAATAGGACTTGCATATTTTATACTAAAATGGTATAGTATTATTAAGGAAAAAGAAACCAATCCCGCCGGCGGTGAAAGCGCCGCACAGCGGGCGATAACACAAAAGGAGATAAGATTATGGCGGTAAATGTGAAAACACAGGATTTTGAAGAACAGGTGGCAAAGGCTTCCGGCCCGGTGCTGGTGGATTTCTGGGCGAGCTGGTGCGGTCCGTGCCGTATGCTGGCGCCGGTCATTGACCAGCTTGCGGCAGAGCAGACGGATGTAAAGGTCTGCAAGGTGAACATCGACGAAGAACCGGGCCTTGCCCAGCGCTTCGGCGTTATGAGCATCCCGACAGTGGTGCTGTTTGAAAACGGCCAGGAAAAAAACCGCAGTGTGGGCCTTGTGCCCAAGGAAAAGCTGCTGGCGCTGCTGGGACGCTGATTGGTCTGAGGAATCCGCAGGATAAGACAGCCTTCAGGATGGTTTTTATGTTTTGAGGCAGTAAAAAGGCCGCGTGCCCTTTCACAAGGGCACGCGGCCTTTTGGGATTCATAAGGCAACAGGGCTCAGCGGCGGTTGACGCTGCTGGTGCCCTTCTCTACCAGGTAAGTGGCCTCCAGGTCTGCCAGATGAAGCTTGACAGCCAGCGGGTATTCGTCGAACGCATTGCTGATGGCGTAGCTGCCGCCGCGCACCGCGTCGTCGAAGCCGCCCATGTGCCAGCGGATGGCGATGGCCTCCACGGGCTTCAGGCGGATGAAACGCTCGATGAGATAAACGCTCTTTTCCCCGTGACCGAACGGAAAAGCGTCCTGCACGCTGTAAGAGGGAACCTTTTCCCATTGTCCGGTGGCGTCGTTCTTTACGTTGCGGAACCCCGATTTGTAGTAATTGGCCTTGCACAGGTCGTGCAGCAGAGAAACGAGGGTGAAACTCTCCTTGTTGTCCTCTTCCGTGTAAAAGCGGGACATCAGCACGTTATACACGTTGATGCTGTGCATCACAAGGCCGCATTCGCACGCGCCGTGAAAACGCGTGGAGGCCGGAGCCGTATAAAAATCCGTGGTCGCCAGCCAGTCCAGCAGCTGCTGCGCGCCGGGGCGGGAGACATTTTCGGAAAAAATACGGATAAACTCTGCTTTGTAATCCATACCGTCAGATCTCAAGATCGTTCAGGATGCCCTTCAGAATGGCCAGCTCGTCGTGGGTGAGGCTGATGCCCTTGCCCATTTTGCTGTTGTCGGGCGCCCAGTCGCGGATGTCGTATTTGGGCTCGCGGTCGTTCCAACTCACCATATTGAGCTGGCGTTCCCAGCCGTTGGGGCTCTGGGACAGCACCGCGATGCGTTCTGTGATCTCATATTTGAATTCTGCCATAAAACTGATACTCCTCTGAAATGAAAATGTATGCCAGTGCACGAGCAGCCTCGCGCTCGGCCTGCGACACTGTTAATGATAGCGGATACGGGGCGCAAATGCAAGTTTTAAAGAAAACTTCGTGCTGCGCCCGCTTGCACAACAGCCGCGCGCTTGGTAAAATAGGAACAGCATCACCCCTGCGCGGCGTATGGCGGTGGGGGTGATACATTTTGATTTTAGGAGGGAGCCCCGTGTCTGAATACAATGTGCCCTTCACAGACGAGGACCACCGCATCCTCAGCTCCTGTGTTACGCTGGTGGAAGGCCTTGCGGACTATCTGGGCGGCGGATATGAGATCGTGCTGCACAGCCTCGAGGATGTGGAGCACTCGGTGGTGAAGATCATCAACGGCCACCACACGGGCCGCACGACGGGCGCGCCCATCACGGATCTCGCGCTCTCCATGCTCTCGCGGATAGAGAACGAGAACCGGCCGGGCTATATCTCCTATTTTTCCAGGAACAAAAAGGGAGAGCCGCTCAAGGCTGCCACCATCGCCATCCGCGGCGTGGGCGGGCGTATCATCGGGCTGCTGTGCATCAATTTTTACCTCAACACGCCGCTTTCGCATCTTCTGGATTCGCTGTGCGCTCCCGCACAGCAGAGCCCTGCGGTGACGGAGACCTTCGCTGAGAACACGCGGGAGCTGGTGGTGCAGTCTGTGGAGCAGGCGCGCGCACAGGTGATGGCGGACGGAAGCATTCTGCCGTCAAACAAGAACCGGGAGATCGTGGCGCTTTTGCACCGCTGGAATATCTTTAAGATAAAGGATTCCGTCCCGCTCACGGCCCAGGCGCTGGATATTTCGCCCAATACGGTGTACCTGCACCTGCGCAACGTCCGCCAGGAGGAGGACGCTTAGAGCAAGGCTTTTTATTGCGGAGCAAAAATAGCCGCAGGCTGTTTTTTCGGCCCTGCGTCCCTTCAGATATTTTTTATTGCTGTGCAATAAAAAATATCTATGCAAATTTCCGTTTGAATGAAAAATAATTTAGTGTTATACTGATAAACAACATAGCCAAAGACGGCGTGCGCTCCCGGAGCGCACGCCGTTTTTTATTGGGCGGTATTACCGATAAAATGAAATAAAATTTAGTTAATCGTTCAATTGAATAAAAAATATTTTAGTGCTAACATGGAAGCAGAAAAATGCTGCGGGCTTCGGGCGCGCGGCCAAAAGCGAAGAAAGGAAGAAAAGCATATGGAAAAAATTCACACGGAAAAGGCCCCGGCCGCAATCGGCCCTTATTCGCAGGCGATGAAGCAGGGGGGGCTGGTGTTCACCTCCGGCCAGATCCCGCTGGACCCGGCGACGGGCGCCGTCGTGGGGGAAGATATCACAGCGCAGGCAAAGCAGGTGCTTGAAAACCTCAAGGCCGTGCTGGAAGCATCCGGTGCGGCGCTGGATACAGTGCTCAAGACGACATGCTTTCTGGCGGATATGGCGGACTTCGCGCCCTTCAACGAGCTGTATGCGGCCTATTTCACAGGCTGCCCGGCACGCTCCTGCGTGGCGGTGAAACAGCTGCCCAAAGGTGTGCTCGTAGAAGTGGAGGCCATTGCGGCGGTGCGCTGAAAGACAAAACGATCTATATAAGAGCGAAAGGAGAGGCAAGCGATGGATATCAAGGCAAAAATGAACGGGCGCTTCCGCGACCTGCAGGGCGGCCTGTTCCTGGAAGTGACGAAGGCAGACGTGGGCGAGGGCGCCGGCAACTTTATGAAGGCAGGCGGCGACATCATGGCCTGGGCGGACCCCTTCTTCCCGGACCCGGCCATCCCGGAGTCTGTGAAAAAGGCGATGCACGAGGCGATCGACGGGGGGTTCCCGGCCCATTACGGCATGCCCATCGGCATCTACGAGCTGCGCGAGGCGCTGGCGGAGCATATCTCGGAGCGGACGGGCCTTTCCATCGACCCCAGCCGCAATGTCATCGTGACGCCGGGCTCGGACAGCGGGCTTTTGTACGCCATGATGCCGTTCATCTCGGAGGGGGACGAGGTGATGGTGCCGGACCCCAGCTATCCCAGCAATTTCCTCAACCCGAAGCTGCTGGGCGGCAAGACGGTGCCCGTGCCGCTGTACCCCGAGGACAATTACCAGGTGCGCATCGAGGAATTTGAAAAACGCCTCACGCCGCGCACGAAGATGGTGCTGCTCACGCACCCCAACAATCCCACCACTACGGTGTACCGGCGCGAGAGCATCGAGGCGCTGTGCCGCTTCATCATCGACAACGATCTGGTGCTGGTGTGCGACCAGGCGTTTGAAGACCACATCTACGACGGCATCGAATTCGTGGCGCCGTGCACGCTGCCCGGCATGTGGGAGCGCACGCTCACAGTATGCTCCATTTCCAAGGGCATCGGGCTGTCCGGCTTCCGCATCGGCTATATCTATGCGTGCGACAAGATCATGGATGTGCTGTACGGCGGCGCGGTGAACGTGCTGGGCGCAGCGTGCACCCTCAGCTCGCTGGGCGCCATCGCGGCCATCAAGGACAAGGAGCATATGCGAAGCAATTATGAGCGCCTCGAGCGCCGCCGCCGTCTGGCATACGACATCCTCTCCACAGCACCCGGCGTGGAGATGAAGATGAGCGAGAGCGGCATCCTGTCCTGGCTCAATATCAGCCGGCTGGGCACGAGCGCCGAGGTGGCCGATTACATCATGGAGCATGCGAAAATCATGGTGAACCAGGGCACGCCCTACGGCGCGCAGGGCGAGGGCTGGCTGCGCATCGTGACGGCCTGCTTCGCCAGCGATGAGGATGCGGCCGTGCGCTTTGAGCGCATCAAGGCAGCGCTCACACGGCTGGCGAAGGAAAAGGGCATTGCATAGGCAAGGGCCGGCCGCAGGGCCGGAAGGGTATCAAATGTAAGGAAAGGAAGGAAGACCATTGAAAGACGAAAACAACAAGCTTGAATTCAGAGGCGGCATGTTTATGTCGCTGGTGCCGGTGGCGATCTTCTTCGCCTTCTGCATCATCCTGTTCGTGGTGTTCAAGGCGTTCAACATGGAGGCGCTGGCCATGGGCGGCTTCGTGGCGCTCCTCATCGGCGGCATATTCTGCAAGAGCTACACGAAATTCTGGGATTCTTCCATCCGCGGCATCTCCTCCATCTCCTCGGTTTCCGTTATCGTTATCTTTTTCGTCATCGGCATGTTCTCCGCACTGATGAAGGAGAGCGGCCTGTCCGGTGGGTTCGTATGGCTGGCGAACTCCGTGGGCATCCAGGGCGGCCTGTTCGTGGCGTTTGTGTTCTTTGCAACCTGTATCGTTTCCACGGCAACCGGCTCGTCCATCGGCACCATGTTCACAGCATTCCCCATCTTCTATCCCGCGGGCATCATCCTGGGCGGCAGCCCCATGTTCCTGGCGGGCGCCATCGTCTCGGGCGCCATTTTCGGTGACAACCTCGCCCCCATCTCGGACACGACCATCGCCAGCGCCTCTACGCAGCAGTTCCGCGACGGGCGTCCAGCCGATGTGGGCGGTTGTGTGAAAACGCGCTTTAAGTATTCCATCGTGGCGGGCAGCATCGCGCTGGTGCTCTTTGCCATCCTGGGCGGCATCGGCGGCACATACGAGGGCGGCGCGATTGAGGCGCTTTCAAACCCCGTCAGCCTCGTTATGCTCATCCCGGTCGTCGTGATGCTCGTTGTGGCCACGAAATCGCGCAACATCTTCCTTGGCATTCTGGTGGGCCTCTCGCTGGGCCTTGTGACGGGCCTTGCCTGCGGGCTTTTCCCGCCCTCCGCCGTCTTTGCAAACGACCCGGAGAACAGCGCCGCCACAGGCTTCCTCGTAACGGGCGTTGCCGGCATGCTGGGCACGGTCGGCCTCGTGATCTCGGTGTTCGGCATCATGGGCGTCCTTACAGATGCGGGCATGCTGGGCTATCTTGTTGAGAAGATTCTGGGCAGCAAGCTGGCCCGCACGCCGCGCGGCGCCGAGGTGGCGAGCGTTATTGGCATCTCACTCACCACGCTCATCTTCGGCGGCGTGACCAGCGCATCCATCCTCACGTTTGGCCCGGTGCTGAACGAGGTGGGCAAGGCGAAGGGCATCCACCCCTACCGCCGCGCGAATCTGCTGGATGCAGTTGCCAACAGCCTGCCGGCCATCGTGCCGTTCCTTTCCGTGTTCGTGTTCATTGGCTCCGCTCTCACGGGCCTGTCGCCTGTGGCTGTGGCCGGCGGCACGCTTTACGGCTTCACGCTGTTCGCCGTTATGGTGGTGGCGGTAGCCACGGGCTGGGGCCGCGACTTCGAGGGCAAGAACGGCGAAGCTGTGAAGCAGCCTGTTGAGGAGACGGCACAGAGCAGCAAGTGATTCATGCCCTGCGGCCCATTCGCCCAATGAAACCACAAAAAACTCACTGAAAATAAAAGACCGCCGCGGAGCTGCTCCGCGGCGGTCTTTTTGTAAGGGAAATGGAAGAGGGATCGTCTGTATCCAGCCTGCAAGGGAGCCTCAATAAAGTGTAAACGGCAGGAAAGACAGAGAAGGAACAACGCATAGGATGCGAAAAAACCGCACCACTAAGCCGTTTTTGGCTGTCTGGTGCGGTTTTTCGAATGGTCGGAGTATTGAGATTTGAAGCCTGTTAAAACGGCTTGAAATCAAGGCAAAACAACGCAGTCTGCAAAAGGTCTGCAATAAATCGGTTTTAAAAAGTGCTTTGGATGCTGCTTTTAAGTGTTGTTTTCTTGGCTTTTAGTATTCAAAAGTTCATTTAATTTATTTCTCGCACTATGAACCATGCTTGGTTTGAGAGCCAAATATACTTCGTGAATCATTTTGGCATTTGCGTGTCCAACAAGTAAAATCGCTATTTCTTCCGGTACTTCTGCTTCGGCCAGCATGCAAACATACTCGTGGCGAAACTGGTGGGCGCATATATCGGCTTTCCAATCAGTATACGTTACTGTTGTTTCTCGTCCGTTCCTCTTTCTGCGCATGGTTCTTTCGATAGGCTGCGCCATTCCATGTTTACGCCAAAAGCGTATCCACATTCTGCGGTACTCAGAGGCCGTTACAGGCGTTTCTTTAAGCCCGATGATATAAGTCTCGTGTGACATGCTTCTAAGCTGTTGTAGGGCTTGTTTTAGGGGTGAGAGCAACGGTACAGTGCGAACGCCTGCTTCTGTCTTTGTAACAGTGATATGCGGTCGATTGCCGATGAACTCAACGGACTTTGAAACATCGATCAAGTTTTCTTCAAAGTCGATATCGCGGAGCTGTATTGCACAGGCTTCTCCACGGCGTTCGCCGGTACATAAATACACAACCGCCGGGAGCGCTTCCGGATCGTCCAGATTGTCCTTTACTATTTGTACTTGCGTGTCGCTTGGCGGCATTCGCTTGCCTTTTTTTAGCTTTCGTGGCATTTTGGCAAGGTCTGCCGGGTTTCTGAACCCCGCCCACTCGGGAGAATCAATCCATATTTGAAAAATCGAATTAAGAACAGTTTTTTGATTTGATACGGTCGATTGAGCCATTCCGCTGATTGACTTAAGAAACTGTGTTACCATGTACGGCTCAATTTCATCTATGCGCATGCCTTTGAAATATGCCTTAGCGCGTCGGAGCGCTGGACGGTATGCTATTTGTGTTCCGTGTTTCATTTCGCATACCTGACCGTCATATATTTCAGCGACTTCTTCAAAAAGCGGGGCTTTTGGTTTTTCGTCTGCCTGGATTCCCAAAATTTTTTCTGCCGCGCCCTCTGCCCGAGCCATGTCCCGCTTGCGTATCACCTCGGCTGGATTTAGAGATGAAAATGAACGGCGTTTTCCGTTTATAGTTTCCTGTAGCTCCCAAACCCCGTTTTCTTTCTGGCGCATGCCCTCTGTAAGTTTTTTGCGTGCCAATTTCAATCCACCCTCCTTCTTTGCGGGAGGAGCGGTTGCCCCTCCAAGATATGCTTTGACAAGCCTACCCCGGAGGTGGTATAATCCGATTGTCGGGCGGATTGCCACCTCTGTGGTAAGCTGTTCTATTTAAACGCTTCGATGTTGGTAGCACCGGGGCGTTTTTGTGTAAAAATCACATAGTAAATCTTTCCAATTTGGTAGTATTGGTTGAAAAAAAGAGACACACGGCATATAATATAGACAAGAGGAAGGCTCGTGAAGGAATAAGGCTGGGTTCCCGAATGGGAGTAGGCTTAATGCTTAGAATCCTTTGCCCCTGGGGTCTCCTTCTTTTTTTGAACTTTTTCCTTTAAGACGCGGAGAATATTCTCTGCGTCTTTTTCAATTTCTGAAACAATCAAATCAATCGTTGCCATTGAATAACTGTACAGAGGTTGTTTCTGAATGCGATAACAATAACAGAGTTTAGGATTTGATTTTATTCCATAATACTTTACGAACAACAAGAAATGGTAATTGTTAATTTGGATATTGAATCCATCTTTTGCCAATTTTCGGTTGATTTGATCGATGCAACGTTTGGCATTGTAGCTATAAGCATTGCTTACATCCTGAACCTCTTTAATAACGACACCGTTTGTTTTGGCGTTTTGGTCGAACCGAAGAGCGGATGCAGCCTGATTTTTGTCTTTCGTAAGATAATGATAATGTTCAATTCGAATTGCAAAAGCAGCGTTATTCGCAGTAACAGATTCTTTTTGGATATCGAGGTTTGCTTGGATAAGCTTGTCTGCTAATGCTGCTGGGTATTTTGCGCGTACTTCCTCAATGTCCAAAGGGCGCATGCTTACGGTCAATGTAAGGAAATTTTGTGGGACACGTCGTGACATATCGATACAAAAGAAATCTTGTATTTTTTCTGTATAATTGAAAACACAGGATTGGAACAGCGGGACGTATACCATCTCATATTCTTCTGTAATGAAATGTGTACTTATATTGCGTAGTTCGATGATTTTTTCCAAATTACGCCGTAAAGGTGCTTTTTGGTTAGTGAATACTTTTGAAATGCAATTTTCAAGGGAGAGGGTACGATTAGGATTGTCTTTATAGTAAATTGAATTTTCTCCGAATGTATCAATCATCCTTGCTTTGAGCAAAAGCTCCCATGCGTTGCATATGAATAAGGAAAATCCTTCGACGCGATAGTGAATTGTGGGTTTATTGTATACCTCAATTGCCATCAGAAATGATTCTATGGATTTTTCCAAAAGTTTTTGAATAATAGTGTTCCCAGTAGCTAAGGCACCTTTTTTGGTGGGTGTATTCGTAGGATGATAGTCATAGATATCATCCAGAGAAACGTCAAAGAAATCAGCCATAAGTTTGGCTGTTTCGGCGTCAATTCCTCGTTCCCCTGTTTCATATCGACTTATTGTAGTTGGCGTGATATTAAGCGCCTGGCCCAATTCAGCTTGAGTTAAGCCGACTTGTTCTCTCAATTCACGAATAGCCAAGTAGAACACCACCATTTTAATTTTATTCGTACGCGCGTGATGCAGGATTACACGCGTGTAATATGTGTGTATTTATCCTCACGGTTGCCGCCGTGGGGCGTTTTTATTTGTCAGCTAATCGTCCTGACACTGACCTTTGGCGCGCCTCTGCGCGGCAGTATCTCCAACAAGAACTTGCAAAAAACCTTTGCTTCTTCCTCGGTGAATGCGTCGATCATAGCGTCTCGCTTGACATAATCGTGCTCCTGCAAGATTGCGGAGGCTTTTCCTGTGTCCATGTATTGTTCTTTCATATGGAAATGTCCTTTCGTATGATTTAGTGGCAAACTTGGCATGGGGAATAGCCTTTTGACCGTGCGGCTTCAATGTTATATGCCCAAAATGAATCACAGTTCTGGAATAAGTGGCAATCATAAGTATGGTAAGCGTATCCATCTCCGGAAACGACAAGAGCTATGTGAGCATCAAGAAAATCGGCCTTTTCTTTGTACGGTTTTAATTCCGTTATTGTTTCGAGGCGCTGGGCAGCGGCTTTTGAAATATTGTAATATTTTGTGTTTAATGAATCGTATTTCGCCTGTAAAGAGGAGTATTCATTTTCATATGCGGAGACAAACAGAACGAAGAAAACAATAAGGATTGCATTTGCTGCAAGAGATATAAAGAGTGGGGCCTTTGAGTTCTTGCTTTTAAAAGAAATACGCACACGCTTCCCGCAACCGGGGCATTCTGTATCATCTGGCCCGTATTTAGCGCCACAATACCGGCAGAATGTAGCGCGCTGCTTTGGTGGGGCTGTATCGTCTAACGCACCGTTTTTTAAGGCGCAATTAAATTCCGGTTTCGATGTGGGTGTATCAACATAAGAAGCAACTTGAGTTTCTTGTCTAGGCTGCTCACTTTTGTTCTGTTCTTGCAATTGCTTATTCATTAAAGGCTCTAAATTGTCATTGCTCATCGGAACTGGCTCTGTATCCTTTTTCTGCTCGATTGTTTCAGCTTCAGGCAATTGTGCAGCTTCGTCGTATTCCCGTTTTTTTATTACATCATTACGCGCAGAGAGCATGGCGAAGGCAATACAACCCCAAATTAAAGCGGGAAAGGCATTGTGTGAAACGCCGGATGCAAAGTGCAGTACAGCCAATAAAATTGAAGCGGGAAGAATGCATGCTATAACTACACCGAACACCCACTTTTTACTGTGCGATTTTTGCATGCATCCGGCAACGCAACACACGGGCAGTAAATAGGAAACGAGTGTAAGAAAAATGCTTACAACAACATTTTGAGAAGTGTATGGCATGATGTACCACCTTTCAGAGAACTGTTTTCAGCAATATTTTATATCTCCCGGCAAAGCCACACGGCTTTGTCTATATACATTCCAGAAACCTCGCGGCGTAGCTATATGTTTTCGGCCTCCGCAATTGGCAGATCGTTGTAAAAGTCTCCGCGCCGAATGTGTACCATCTCATGTTCATACGCTTTACGTTGAGCGCTGAAATCGAGCCTTGCATTCAAATAGACATTGTAGTTTCCGTCTTCATCAAGCAGTGTAGCCGCATTCATACCGTATGGCAACTCCTTTACCCAGACAAAAACGCTATTCGTCATCATCTCCACCTCGCAAGGCCTTAATTACTTTAATATACTGCCGCACCTGTTCAGGTGTGGCCTTTTTTGTTATCGAAAACATAGCGCGCAATTCAGGATTACGACGCACATCTTCTAATATTTCATTGAGTTCGTCATCATCTTCATATGCAGCGTGAGTCTCTTCGTTTCCCAAAAGATAGTCCACGGAGACATTTAACGCATCAGCTAATGCTGATATGTTTTCATAATTGGGAACATTTTTCCCGGAAATCCAGTTTGCTATAGAGCTTTGAGAACATCCAATTATTTTGGATAATCTGTAAGCTGTAAAATTGCGCTCTTTCATAAGCTGCTCCAACAATGCTCCACAAAACATACAAAACCTCCAATTATACTCCAATAAGTTTGGAGCATTTGCCAATTGCATAATCAATGCAATTGGAGTATTATTGGAGCATAGCCAAATAAACTCTAAATCTTGAGGCCGACAAACCCAAGAAATAGTGGTTAAAACTGCCGAGCGTATTTGCTTACTCCATATTATTAGAGTACTCCAATTTTGCAGCAAATACAATTGGTAATTATACCAAAAAGGAGGTGTATATATTGGCGTTTTCGGATAATGTTGCACGGTTACTTGAAAAAAACAAAGTTAGTAATTATCGATTAGCAAAAGACATTTCGGTTAGTTGTAGCACTGTTCGTAATTGGCTTGACGGGAAAACAGCGCCACAGATTGAGCACGCCCGTAAAGTAGCTGCCTACTTCGGTAAAACCGTAGACGAGATGATGAAGTAGGCCGCTGCGCTCGATGAGCTAATCGCAGAGAAGAATGGGAAGGAGTGAGGATATGCGTAGACCACCCGCATGGCTATATGTTACACCAATTCTGCTTTTGCTTATAGCCATTGTTATTTCAATATGGAAACAATAAGAGCCGCGAGAGCAATCAGATTTGAAATAATGATTGAAACCCACTCCAGTTTGAGGGCAGAGCGTTGATGCTTTTCCTCTTCGCGCTTTTTCTGTTCCTCGGCCTGTTGCTTCGTTTCCAAGTATTCTAAATATCGTAGCCCTGCATCAGTAATGACGTATTCATCCTGTGTTTCTGAAAACGCGTATGGGGCAATAAAATCAACAGAAAGCAATTGCTCGGTAAACGCAACATGCAACTTGACAACAGCACCAAAACGAACAGCATTCATTATTTTTAAGTCGTACTTGGACAAGAATATTTTGTCAAAATCAACCATAAAAGCATCCCCTTTTTGGCTTTCAGTATAGCATAAAGGCGGTGATGCAGCCACCTTTAAACTAACAGAGAAGTCTGCACAATCAGAATAGCAGGAAATATGTACCATAAACCGTACAGAAAGGAGGCGGTATGATGCCGCGCGAGAAAGAACTGTTTTACCCAACATTAGAACGTATCAGAGCAACGGCAGACCGGATGTTTCCAGACAAAATTGTGTACAAGCAAGAAGAGGCCGCAAAAATTATGGGCGTTTCGGTAACTACATTGTGGAGAAAGGGGCTGACTGGTGGTGAAATCACATGCGAGCAACTTGCGAGGGTGTTTGCGTAGCAAGGAGCCTAACCCGTTCTGCCTGCGTCTCCCGCGCGGCCTGCGCGGATGGACAAGCCTTATCTATAAGGTGGTGCTGATTGCATCCGTACTGCCTGTGCTGGACGGCCTGCAGGCGATAGGCCGTGGCAACTCGGACATGCTGCCGGGGCTTTTAACGCTGGCGTTTGGGCTGGTACTGGTGCTTGCCGGGATCGCGGGATACATAGCTGTAAGAGAGGAGGACAAGCATGAAAATAACGCATGAGACGCGGCGTGAGAGCTTTGAGCAGCTTGACCCGAGCGGTCGAAAGGCGGCCATCTTGGCAGAGCTTGAACGTGGCGATGGCACGGCGCTGGAAATCATGCGGCGAATGGGTTTTACGGATCCGAACCGAGTAAGGCCGCGTTTGAACGAGCTTGACCGTGCGGGATACATATTCCAAGTCGGCAAACGCCGTGACCCTTACACGGGTGTGGAAGGTGTCATATACAGCAAAAAAGCCCCTGCATCCGCTGGCACGGATAACAGAGGCGCAGACCAAAAATCTACACTTAAAAAATACACCACCGGGGAGGATTTGTCAAATGGAACTGCATTACATAGGGATCTCCGCGGCATTTGACCCTTACGCGGAGGCACAGGAGCCGGAAAGGTACACCGAATCCGGATACAGATGCATTATGGATGGGCATTTCGTGCCGGATTCTCTCGCCCTGAACGAGGCGGCGGAGGCAAGCGGTATCGTGTTGACCAAAGACACGACACAGGACTTTAAAGAAATGCTTGTGGACTGGTATTACTCCGGCCCGTTCATCCGTGTTGAGGCTGGTGATGAAATCCCATGCGCGGTTTGAAATTTTATGACGAGGGCCATATATACGAGTATCACGGAGAACGCATCCCGAGTGTGTCAGAGATTTTGCGCTTTATGAGCCGGGAAGTATATGGCGACATTGACAAGTATGTGTTGGATAACGCAGCGCAGCGCGGCACGGCGGTGCATTCCGCTACAGAGGCGCTTGACCGTTCCGGGACGGTTGAGTGCTCGGAGGACATTTACGGTTACATACAAGCCTATGCGCGGTTTCTGAACGAGCATACGGTTGAATGGAAGTACATAGAAGCTCCGATTGCACATCGTCGCATGAAATACGCAGGCACGATCGACCGGGCCGGGATGGTAGACGGGTGCTTTGCAATTGTTGACCTCAAGACGAATGCGGCAATAAAAAAGCCGTTGGTAAAAGCGCAGTTAAACGGATACAGAAAACTTTTGACGGAGCGGCGGGAGCGTATTGAAAGCCTTTATTGCCTCCAGCTTCTTCCGGACGGACGGTACAGGCTTTATCCGACAGCGATTGATGATACCGAGTTTATGGCCTGCTACAAGATGCATATTGCAATGCAGAAAAAACAGAAAAGAGGAAAAATCGAATGAATGACAAAATGATGGACCTTGATACAGCGCAGACAGAACTTGAGGTACAAGGTGCACAGGCCGTTGATATGAGCGCCTCTGCATTATGTTCTGCGGAAGCAATGCAGCAGACGAAAAGCCTGGCCGAGAATATGGAACTTTTGACGAACATCGCAAAGGTCGCTCGAATCTACGCCAAAAGCAGTGTCGTGCCGCGCGATTACATGAACAATCCGGACAACTGCTTTGTGGCGGTCGAGATTGCCGGGCGCATGGGCGTTTCTCCGACGCTTGTAATGCAGAACCTTGTTGTTGTACAGGGACGTCCTGCGTGGAGCGGTCAGAGCTGTATCGCACTTGTGAACGGGTGCGGCAAATTTTCACATGATCTGGATTTTGTATTCGAGGGAACACCCGGAAGTGACGACTGGGGATGCCACTGCGAAACCGTGCGGAAATCGGACGGACGCAAATTGGTAGGTACAACGATCACACTTGCGCTTGCAAAAAAAGAAGGATGGTACAGCAAAAACGGCAGCAAATGGCAAAGCATTCCGCAGCAGATGCTGATGTACAGAGCGGCAAGCTGGTTCGCACGGACATATTGCCCGGAGGTACTTATGGGATTCTCGACCGCAGACGAAGCGGAAGATATTGCGCCGGTGTCATCGCCCAAGGTCGTGAGTATAAAATGACCGACCCGTATATGGAGCCGATTCCATGCGAAATCATTCGATGCGACCACGGAAAAGGGTTCACGGTCTATGGACGTTCCCATCCGGCGCGAAGATCTATTTCGGGAATATGCAGCGGGATGAGGACCGGTTTAACTATCAGGGAAAGCATTACGACTTTATTGCGTTTGATGAGCTTACGCAATTTACATGGGTGCAGTACAGCTATCTGATGAGCCGAAACCGCCCCAACGGGCCGGGCACACGGGTGTATATCCGCGCCAGCGCAAACCCCGGCGGCGTTGGACATGGGTGGGTGAAGGACCGGTTCATTACGGCAGCGCCTCCGCTTACGCCGATTGTGGGGGAGTATGATGTGGTTACGCCGGAGGGAAAGCGCATCACACTGCGCCGCAGCCGTATATTTGTGCCGAGCACGGTATTCGATAACCGGAGGCTGCTTGAAAATGACCCGAACTATTTGGCAAACCTTGCCATGCTGCCGGAGGCGGAAAAGAACGCACTGCTGTACGGAAGCTGGGACAGCTTCGACGGGCAGGTTTTTATGGAATGGCGAAACGACCCCGCCCATTACGGGGACATGCAGTGGACGCATGTAATAGACCCATTCCCGATACCGGCGCACTGGAGGATTTGGCGCGGGTTCGACTTTGGATACGCAAAGCCGTTTGCGGTGGGATGGTTCGCGGCGGATGAGGATGGCAGACTATATCACATCAAAGAGTATTACGGCTGCGACGGTACGCCGAATAAAGGCGTGAAGATGAACCCGGTGGATATTGCGGCGCAGATACGGCGCATTGAAAAAGAAGACCCGATGCTGGCGGGGAGGCGCGTCATTGGCATAGCCGACCCGTCTATTTTTGATGAGAGCCGTGGGGAGAGCGTGGCACGCATGATGGAACGTGCGCCGAACTTTATCTACTGGCAAGGCGGCGACAATACGCGCATTGCCGGGAAAATGCAATTTCATTATCGGCTGGCGTTTGATACGGACGGTATACCCATGTTTTATTGCTTCTCCACCTGCAAGCATTTTATACGGACCATCCCCGCACTGGTATATGACGAAAAGCATGTTGAGGACATCGACACGGATGGAGAGGACCATATATACGATATGGTGCGGTATGTGTTTATGGAACATACGATCAGCCCACGCAAAAACGAGATCAGGCGGAGGCCGGAGAGCGACCCGTTAGACCTGTACAAGGATGCGCATGTGCGCAGATACAAGATTTGAAACGGAGGATGCATATGGCAAAGAAGAAAACGGGAGCGCCCGGTGCGGATGCTCAAAAGGAAAAGACGCAGCAAAACGGGAATTTGCAGCAGGCTTTTGATGCGGCTGCACATGTTGGCATGCATGCCCCCATGGAGCCGGGCACGCCTGAACCGGATAACGCGGACAAAACTTTGCTCATGGCGATGAAGGCCGAGCCTGCCGGACTGCGAGGCCCTGTGGGAAAAGAACAGGTGCGGCAGGCGGCGGCACTGCTGGAGAAGTATAAGCAGGGCAAAGAGGCTTTGTCACGGCGGATCGTGGACAATGAAAACTGGTGGAAGCTGCACGGATGTGACGGCGGAGGGGATTCCCCGGACAGCGCCTGGCTGTTTAATTCCATTGCAAACAAGCATGCGGATGCGATGGACAACTATCCGGAGCCGAATGTGCTGCCGCGCGCACGCGATGACGAGCAGGCTGCAAAAACGCTGTCCAAGATTTTGCCTGTGGCGCTGGAACAGGGCGGATATGAGCAGGTGTACAGCGATGTATGGTGGTACAAGCTCAAGCAGGGAACGGGCGTAAAAGGCGTATTCTGGGACACGGGGAAAAACGGAATCGGAGACATCGATATTCGCAAAGTTGATGTGCTAAACCTGTTTTGGGAGCCGGGCGTAACGGACATTCAGAAAAGCCCGGCGCTGTTCCATGTTGAGCTTGTAAACAATGATGCGATACGCGAGCGGTGGCCTTTTGCAGACGCGCTGAGCGGACCGAGCATTGATACGGCCCGATATGTGTACGACGATGCGGTGGACGTGAGCGAAAAAAGCGCGGTAGTGGACTGGTATTACAAGAAAAACGGCGCGCTGCACTTCTGCAAATTTGTAAACGGCACGGTGCTCTACGCCAGCGAAAACGACCCGGCTTATGCGCAGCGCGGTTACTACGACCACGGGAAATACCCCTTCGTGTTCGACACGTTGTTCCCGGTGGAGGGAAGCCCGTGCGGGTTTGGATACATTGACGTGATGAAAGGATGCCAGCAGGCGATCAACGAACTGGACAGGAGCATTGTACGCAACGCGAAGGCGTGCAGCCGTGCACGGTATTTTGTGAGGGATGACGGCGGCGTCAATGAAAAGGAGTTTATGGACCTGGACAGCGATTTGATACATACAAGCGGGAGCCTGGGCGAGGATGCGCTGAGGCAGCTCGAATATGCGCCGCTGTCCGGGATATATGTGCAGATTCTCAACAACAAAATCGAGGAGTTGAAAGAGACCAGCGGGAACAGGGATTTTTCACAAGGGTCTACGACGAGCGGCGTAACGGCTGCAAGCGCGATTGCGGCGCTGCAGGAGGCCGGGAGCAAGCTGTCCCGCGATATGCTCAAAAGCGGGTACAGAGCGTTTAAGGAAGAATGCTACCTGTGCATCGAGCTGATGCGGCAATTTTATGACGAGCCGCGCTGCTTCCGCATCACGGGAGACGCGGGGCGGTTCGATTATGCGGTATTCAGCAATGCTAATATTGCGGGACAGGATATGGGGGAAGAGTTTGGCGTGACGCTTGGGGAACGTCTCCCCATATTCGATGTCACGGTTGTTCCGGCTAAGAAGAGCGCATTTAGCCGACTTTCGCAGAACGAGCTGGCGAAAGAGTTTTATGGTCTGGGCTTTTTCAATCCGCAGCTCGCAGACCAGAGCCTTGCATGTTTGGACATGATGGACTTTGACGGCAAGGAAAAGGTTGTGGAACGGGTTCAGGCAAACGGTACATTGTATCAGCAGCTTGTAATGATGCGCCAGCAAATGGCGAAGCTCGCGGCGATTGTGGATGCACAGAACGGAACGACCATTCTGCAGGGGATCGCGCAGGACGACAGGACGGCACAGGGCGATGCACCTGCGCAGGACGGCAAGAACGTGACAACGGACGGCATGGGGCGCTCCATGGCGGGGGATGACCTTGCAACGCAGGCGCGCCGCCGCGCCTTGGAAGGAGCGACGCCGAAATGACAACAATTGAACTGGTACGCGATAAAAGGAGATTCTACACACTTGTGGACGGGCATGCCGGATATGACGATGCCGGGCGCGATATTGTATGCGCGGGAGTGAGCGCTTTGACCTATGCTCTTGCTGCGGGGCTGAACGACTGCGGCGTACTGCTCAAATACGAAAGCGGAGACGGGCGGGAGGAAATGTACGGGGCCGGCGGAGCTGCGCGCGTGCTGTTCAGGACGTTTGAGCTGGCGGTACAGGAGCTGGCGCGGCAGTATCCCGAACATGTGCGCGTAAACGGGACGGTACAATAAAAAACGGGGCATGGCATACGCTGTGCCCTTTTTGTTTTTCGGGGGAAGTGGGGGGTAAATGTTGCTTCAGCCTTGGTATGATTTTGTTATAAGGCGGGGACAGGACCGCCGGACACTTCGGAAAGACGATGGAGGATGTTTTTATGTGCAAAATCTTTTTGAGCATTCAGCGCTATGCCGATGGCGGCGCCGGTGCTCCGGGCGGAGACGGAAACGCTGCGGCCGCCGCGCAGCAGACGGGCGAAACCACTGTGACGCAGGACGCCGCTGCGAATGGGCCGGCCGTTGTGGAGGCTGAAAAGGCACCCGCTGCGGATAAAACACAGGCATTTGAGCAGCTCATCAAGGGAGAATACCGGGAAGAGTTTGCGAAGCGCACGCAGGAACTGATCGACAAGCGTTTTGCAAAGGCAAAAGCGAGTGAGGAGCAGCTTGCAGCGCTTTCGCCGCTGGTGGAAATGCTTCAGGAGAAGTATGGCACGGACGCGAAAGACCCGGCGGCACTGGTGAAAGCCGTATTGGACGATGACAGCTACTATGAGGCCGAGGCCATGCAGAAGGGCATTGACGTGAAGCAGCTCAAGGAAATCAAGCGCATTGAGCGGGAGAATGCAGAGCTGCGCCGCGTAAACGAGCAGAGGTCGCGGCAGGCTGCGCAGGACCAGGCGTATGCACAGCTGATGCACGAGGCGGATGAGGCAAAAAAGTTTTATCCGTCCTTTGAACTGGAAAAAGAGTGCGAAAACGCGTCGTTCATGAGGATGATACGCGCTGGCGTGGACGCAAAGACCGCATACGAGGTGGCGCACAAGGATGAAATCATCGGCGGCGCGATGCAGTATACCGCACAGCAGGTTGCACAGAAGGTTACGTCCGGGCTGCAGGCAAAGGCTTCACGCCCGCCTGAGAACGGCGCGGCGGGGAATGGCGCGGCGCAGACTTCCATTGATGTGAACAAGTTGACCCGGGAGGGCCGCAGAGAACTCATTGCCAGAGCGCGCGCAGGAGAGCGCATTTCCTTCTGACGCGCGGGAAAAGGAGGATTTTTATGTTTGTTTTTTCGATTTTTATGTTGGCAGCCGTGCTGTGTGCGGTATGCCTGTATGATCTGTGGAATGCGAGGCACACGCACAGGACGCGCAAGGTGCCGTTCCGTAAATTGACGGATTTCCGTGCGCGCATGCGCCTGCAGGCGTTTGCCACACAGACAACTACGACCAAAGGCAGCGGCAACGACCTGTCGCCGGAAATGAAAACCTTTTACGACAAGACGCTGATCGACGAGGCAGAGCCGAACCTTGTACACGACCAGTTCGGGCAGGAACGGGACATCCCCAGAAACGGCGGTAAGACCATCGAGTTCCGCAAATTCTCCAGCCTGCCCAAAGCGACCACGCCTATTACGGAGGGCGTGACGCCCGTGGGCAACAAGCTGAACGTGACCGCCATTACGGCGACGGTTGCGCAGTACGGCGACTTCGTTGAGGTGTCCGACCTGCTGGACCTGACGGCCATTGACAATGTGATCGTTGAGACGACCGCATTGCTCGGAAGCCAGGCGGGGCGCACGCTGGACACTGTGACCCGTGAGGTGCTGCAGAGCGGTACAAACGTGTTTTATGCGCCGAAGGTTGCGGCGGACGGTGCTGAAACGCCAGTTACCACACGCGCTGGGCTGGATAAGACGGCGCTGCTGCGAGTAAAGGACGTGTTCCGTGTGGCCGCGTTCCTCAAGAGCATGAATGCACCGAAAATCGACGGGTACTATGTTGGTATTATCCATCCGTGGGTCGCGTACGACCTGATGATGGAGGCGGGCGACGCATGGCAGGAGACACACAAGTACGCAAAGCCTGAAAATATATTCAAGGGCGAGATCGGTGAACTGGGCGGTGTGCGTTTCGTGGAAACCACAGAGGCTAAAATCTACAACGATGACACATGCCCGGCCAACGGAAGCAATGGGAAACTTTCGGTGTTCGGCTGCCTGTTCCTTGGGGCAAACGCCTACGGGAAGACCAAAGTGGACGGCGGCGGGCTTGAGATGATCGTCAAACAGAAAGGCAGCGCGGGCACGGCTGACCCGCTGAACCAGCGCAGCACCGTGGGCTGGAAGGCGCTGAAAACCAGTGAACTGCTGGTGCCGGAGTACATTGTACGCTTTGAGTGCTGTTCCACGGAGAGCGGCACCGTGAAAGCCAACTGAGGAGGGCAATACCATGAGTGAGAGCAGGAAGGCGGCGGTCATTCCGGATAAGGTCACGATTCGCCTGCCGATTGACCCGGCGCACCCGAACAACCGCGAGCTGTTTGTGGCGCTGAACGGCGCGACGTATCTTATCAAGCGCGGCGTGGATGTTGAAGTACCGGCTGGCGTTGCAGAGATCATCGAGCATTCGCAGGCACAGCAGGCGGCGGCGTTCGAATACATGTTCAGCAATGCCAACGGGCAGTAGACCTGTATGACAAGGCGCGGGAGTGGGAGAAATCCCGTTCCCGCGCTTTTTTGCATGGGAGGGAAGGATATGACGATAGACGACGCCATCCGTCAGGCGGATGCGCTCAAGCCGAACGTGGTGCGCCGCGCGGCGAAGGTGGAATGGCTGGACCGTGTGGAACGCGCGGTAAAGGCGGGCGTGATAGACCTGCACGAGGGTTCTGACGCGGTGGAGTTTGAGGGATACGGCGCGCTCACGCCTGGGGACACTGTTCTGCTCGCCCCTGAACCGCATGCGCAGCTGTATGTGTATTGGCTGTGCTGCCAGATCGACCTTGCGCTCAATGAGCTGGAACGGTATACAAACAGCATGATCTTATACAACAACGCGTACATACAGTATGCCCGGTGGTACAACCGCACGGTGCAGCCGCTGCGGGGGCCGCGCTGGAACAAAAGCGGGGTGGAGATATGACGCTGCCTGAGCTGAATCCTATCAAAACAAGCCGGGAGCAGATACGTGCGTTCCGTGGGTATCAGCATGTGGATACGCCTGCGGATGGGGCTTTCTATGAATGCGAAAATCTTACTGCTGCGTATTACCCGCTGTTCGGTGTGCGAGCGCCGCGTGTAAAAGTACGCGCGCTGCCGCAGGCAGGCGGTATCTTTGCAAAGGAAAAGCTGGCGTGGGTTTCCGGCAAAAAGCTGTTTTATGACGGCGCAGAGATATGCGATGTGTCTGCTTCCCAAAAACAGTTTGTGAGCATGGGCGCGTGGCTGTTGGTGTGGCCGGACAAGATTGCGTACAACACTGCGGACGGAACGGTAAAGCAGCTGGAGGCGGAATATACCAGTGCCGCAGATGTGACATTCACGTTGTGCAGCATCGACGGCACGCCGTATGAGAACTACTATACTGGGGGCGAAGCGCCGGACAGTACAAAGTACACCTATTGGCTGGATACCTCGTCTGCTCCCCATGTACTGCGCGTGTATTCAACCGCAACAAACCTGTGGAACAGCGTGCCCACGACCTATGTGCGCATTGGATGCGCCGGGCTTGGGACGGAGTTTGCTGCGTACGACGCGGTAGAAATATCGGGATGCAAGGATGAGCAGTTCAATACGACGATGATTGTATGGGAACAGGGCGATGACTACATTGTCGTTACGGGCATTATTGATGAAGCGTTCACGCAGACGACGGAGCAGGGCGCTGTGGCCGTGGCGCGCAGAGCGCCTGACATGGAGTTCCTGACCGAGCACGAAAACCGGGTTTGGGGCTGCAACAGTGAAAAAAATGAAATTTACGCCTGCAAGCTGGGGGACCCGACAAACTGGTACTGCTACCAGGGCATTGCATCGGACAGCTACGCGGCGACGGTCGGCACGGATGGTCCGTTTACAGGGGCGGCTACGCATTTGGGATACGTGCTGTTCTTCAAAGAAAACTGCATCCATAAGGTGTTCGGCACAAAGCCTTCGAACTATCAAATCACAAAAGTAGACTGCCGTGGCGTGCAGAAGGGCAGCGAAAAAAGCCTGTGTGTGGTAAATGAAACGCTTTTCTATAAAAGCACCTCCGATGTTTGCAGCTACGATGGAAGTCTTCCCACAGGTGTGAGCGCGGCGCTTGGGACGGCGCGATACTCCAGCGCTGCGGCGGGAAGCGCTGGGCCTGTTTACTATATCAGCATGAAGGATGCGGCAGGCGAATACAGCCTTTTCACCTATGACACCGAAAAAGGAATATGGTGCCGTGAGGACGGTGCGCACGCATCCGGGTTTGCGTTGTGCGGGGGCGTGCTGCACATGCTGGATGCGCAGGGCGTGCTGTGGGGCCTGAACGGTGGCGCCGGAGAGCCGGAGGGAAAGGTGCCGTTTAAGGCTGTTTCGGGCCCGCTTGGCATTGCGGACGCGGACAGGAAGTATTATTCCCGCCTGCAGCTCCGTGTGGCGGTGCCTGCGGCGGCGCATCTTCGGGTTGCGGTGGAGTATGACAGCTGCGGGAATTTTGAGGAATTGGCGCGCATTGGCCCCACGGGCCTGCAAAGCGTATGCATACCGGTGCTGCTGCGCCGGTGCGATCATATCCGCCTGAAGCTGCACGGGGAAGGCAGTGTTCGGTTATACAGTATTACGAAAATCATGGAACAGGGGAGTGAGGTGCGGTAAATGGCGAGTTTTCAGGGCTTGAGTATCCCGGCATTTGACCCGGAACGTATGAGTGCCGCGCAGGCAAGGCAAATCAAAAGCTATTTGTTCCAGCTTACTGAACAACTCAAATATGTGATGGGGCATCTGGACGAGGAAAATCTTTCCGAAAGCGTGAATTTGAAGCTGGAGCAGGCGGCGGATACAGCCGGGAAAATTGAAGGCATTCAACAGACGTTCACGGCGGCAAACGGGAGGCTGCTGTCCCGTATTGAGGATGCCGAAGGCGCTGCTTCTGAGCTGGAACAGCTTCTGACCGGGTTCCGTCTGGCGGTTGACAATATGAAAATGGTGCTGGATGCAGACGGCGTGACGATTTTGAACGGCGGGTTTCGCATTGGTGCGGACAACGGCACGTACACCTTCACAGTGGACAACGCGGGAAAAGTGACGTGCACGAATATTGCGATCGACAGCTCCGCAGCAAGCACGGAAACCGTGATATCCATCGGCGACCTGGGCATACCGGGAGGAGACACGGGCATACGCATCACGCCAAAAAAAATACTTATTATCTCCGGCGGAGGCCTTGGCGTTGAAAACGAGGAGGGCGGGCACGGCATTGCGCTCGTTTCAGATGAATACGGCACTGCCGGTTCAGCCATGCGCGGGGCGGTGCTGCGGCTGAACGACGGCCAGGTCGAGCTTGGCGGCGGTTCGCAGCAGCTCGACAGCGGAGATTTGGACTATTTTCAGGGCCGTGTGAAATGCAACCGGCTGATGGTAAACGGCCACTACTACATAGACGGGAATATAAACGGCACGCCGTGCCTTGTGCGTGCGGATTAGGAGGGAGCTTATGGCGAAATCAAAGTATGGTACTTCTCTTGATGAAGTATTGAACAACAACCCCGGCGACTACAAGGAAAACGACAAGGTGCTTGACCTTGCGGACCGGCTGAACAAGCAGGAGCAGGCAAGGCCCGGAGAATATAAGCCTGGGGATAAAGTGAATCAGGCGCTTGACGCACTGAACCAGCACCAAGCGGCAAAGCCCGGCGATTATGTGGGCCGCTGGGATGAACAAATCAACGGTCTGCTGGAACAGGTGCTGAACCGTCCGGCATTCAATTACGACTTTAACGCGGACCCGCTGTATCAGCAATATAAAAACCAGTATGTGCAGCAGGGAAAACAGGCCATGCAGGACACCGTGGCGCAGGCGTCTGCTCTGACGGGAGGGTACGGCAACAGCTATGCCGCAGCGGCGGGCAGCGGCGCGTACCAGCAATATTTGAACCAGCTGAACGGCGTGATACCCGAGCTTTATGAGGCGGCTTATGCGCGCTACCGGGGCGAGGGAAGCGACATGATGGACAAGCTGGGCGTGCTGCAAGGTATGGACAACACGGATTACGGGCGGTACCGGGACAAGGTATCCGATTGGGAGGCCATGCTGGACTACCTGACAGGCCGATACGATACGGAACGCAATTTCGATTACGGCACATACAGGGACAAGGTTTCCGATTGGGAGAGCATGCGGGACTATCTGGCCGGGCGTTACGACACAGAGCGGAACTTTGACTACGGCTCTTGGCGCGATTCCGTGGGGGATTGGGAAAGCATGCGCGACTATTACCAGAACCAGCAGAACTGGCAGAAGGAATTTGACTTCCAGCAGGCGCAGTGGGATTACAAAGTGCAGCAGGACGCTGCGGCGCGTGCGGCGGCGGTGCAAAAGGTTTCCGGCGGCGGGAAAAGCGGCGGAGATGAGCAGCCGCTGAAACCCATTGTATTTTTTGACTATGCGGCTCCTTTGTACGAATATTCAAAGCAGCTTGAGGCGCAGGAGCAGGCGCGTAAGGACGCGGTGGAAGAGGCGCGGAGGGTGAAGGAATTAACGGTAAAGGAAAAACGGCTGGGAAAGTTGTAACGAGTTGACGATCTGTTTTGAGGTGACGGCATGAACAAATGGGAAAAATTCAAGCGCGACATGGAGTGGAAAAACAACCCGCTGGCGCAGGCTGCGTATGAGCGGGCCTACCGACAGGCTTATGCCGATGAAATGTCCCAGCAGCAGGAAAATTATGAAGCTATACGCGCCAAGGCTGTGGACAGGGCGGTGCAGACGGCGCGCGTCCGCGATGATGCAGCGTCCCAACGCCGCATTAGCGAAGCCATAAAAAACCCGCTTACTGCTGGGGATAATAATGCGATTGCATTTATGCAGCTTGGGGAAATGGCGCGGAACGCAGTACGGAGTGTAGACCATAGACGTGAGGCAGAGGCGGCAGCGGGAACGCGGAAAACCGACCCGGAGCGCGAAGCACGGGCACTTGCGTTTGCGCATCAAATGGAGAATATCGGTTCTAATTCGTTGTATTCTGCATGGGCAAAGGTAGAGGAAACACCGGAAATGGCCGCCGCCGAGCGCGAAAAAGAAGCCCGGTGGTACGAGCAGAACGCGGCGGCTTACGGCTCACTGGACGACAGCGGTAAATCCGCCGTGGAGCGCGCGAACGAAGCTTCGGACCGCTGGGACAACCTGCAAATGAATTTGATGCCCGGTATGATGGACACGAGTGGGCTTGGGCTGGATGTGCGGCAGCAGATGGCGCTTGTGGACGCATACAAGGAGCGGCAGGCGGCGACCGCTGCACTGGAACAGGCTGCGGGAGAGAATGCAAAAGCCGTGGCGCGGTATGCGGAGCAAATGAAGAACGCGGAATACGCGGAGGCGTTTGCCAAAGATGCACGGCAGGGCGCAGACGAGCACCCGGTGCTGCACAATGCGGCAAGCGTGGCGTCGAACGCTTTAAACCTGCCCGCTGCGCTGGACTATGCGAAGCAATGGGCGCGCAATACGTTTACCGACGATTACGCGCCCATCGATGTGAACACGCCGGAGCAGCTTATGGGGCTGTACCGCGACACGGTGCGCGACGAGACGGGGAAAAACATTGAAGAAAGCCTTGGCGGCGGCTTCGGCGGGAAGGCGGCGTCCTTTGTGTACCAGACGGGCATGAGCTGGGCGGACAGCCTTGCGAACATGGCGATGAGCGGCGGAAATGCGGCTTTGTCCGGTGTTCTGATGGGCAGCGGAGCTATGGCAAGCACGGTGCGAAGCGCAAAGGAAAAGGGCGCTTCCGACAGCCAGGCGATGGGCGCTGGAATTGCCGCCGGTTTTTTTGAAGGACTGTTTGAACAGTACAGCATTGAAAACCTTTCGTGGATGGCGAAAAGCGACCCGCGTAGTTTTCTGGACGTTGTGAAGAACCTTGGCAAAAGCATTTTGGGCGAGGGCAGCGAGGAGCTTTTCACCGAGCTTGCGAACATTGCGGCGGACACGCTGATCATGGGCGACCTTTCCGACTATAACCTTGGCGTACAACAGTATATTGCGCAGGGAGCGAGCGAGAAAGAAGCAAAGCAGCACGCCGCAGCAGACCTTGCCGTGCAGGCCGGGCTTGCATTCGCGGGCGGCGCGCTTATGGGCATGGGCAGCGCCGGAGCCGGTATGACATACAACACCGCGTCAAACCGGTACACCGCGCCGCGCGCAGTGGAGAGCGGCGAATTTTACAACGCTTTGCAGTACGGGCTTGCGCAGGGCGAGGACACCGACGCAGGCCGCCTTGCGCGGGAGCTGGCGGGCAAGGACACGGCGGGGAACGCAGATGTGATGCGCATGCTGCGCGAATCGTACGACCAGCAGGAAGAGGACGCGGAGCGGCGGGCGGAGCCACGTGTAAACGCATTGCTTCGTGATGCAGCCGCGAAGCGTGTGGCGCTTGATGAGCAGGACACCGCCGCAGAGCAGACGGCACCCGTTGAGAATGTTCCCGCAGAGACGCCCGTACAGGTGGTTGAGGCCGCGCAGGAGACGCGCAGCGAGCCGGACAGGGAAACTGCTTTGCCCAAGGCTGAAACGCCAAACAGTGCCGTTCAGGCCGATATTTCGGAGCAGGACCGCAGCATCATGGAGGAATATTTCAAGGGCGACGTGGACCGTGCAACCTACGAGCGCGGCTATGAAGTGTTCAAGCGCCTTGGTGAGCTGGGCATGGATTACGATGAGGCCGTCACCCATGCGGGGGCGTACGCCTCCACGCTTGGGAAAAACTATGAACCGGTCCTGCGCGTTGCGAATGCGCGCGGGCTGAACCAGCGGAAAGCCCCGCAGGCAGTGCAGAGCACGCCGGATGTGCGGGCGGAGGTGCATTACGGGGAAAATGCACAGGAAAACACGCCGGAGGTATTGCAGAACGTTTATACGCTGCTTGCCAAAAAGACTGGGCAGGCGGTGCAGGTGAGCGATGCGCTGAGCGACGGACGGGGCCGCGAGGCGAACGGCGCGTTCAGCCAGAAGATGGGCGCGTTTTTCTTCAGCACGCAGGCCGGGAACCGGTATGAGACTGTGGCGCATGAGCTGTTTGAATATGGACGCGCGTACAATCCGGAGGGCATGGCGCGGGCCGAGCACGCGATGCTGGGTATGCTGGCGAAGAAAAACGGATTTGCAAACGACACGAACGGCATCGACCAGATGATTTCGGCTTATCAAAAGCGCTATGGCGGCACATATGCCGACGCTGCCGGGGAAATGGTAAACGACGCGCTGAGCGGCACATTCAGCGAAGACGGCGGCGTGGAGCAGCTTGTGCGCTGGATGAGCGAGGACGGCGGGTACACGGAGCAGGAGAAAAAGAACGTGCTGCAGACGCTGGCGGACTGGCTGAAAAAGCTGGTTGACAGCCTGCGGGAATACATTGCCAGCGTGGGCCACGGCACGGCCGGAGCCGAGGCGGGCGCGCGGCTGCAAAACGCCGAGCAGCTTCGCGCGCAGGTGCTAGCCGAGCTGGACAAGGCCGTGGAGACACGCGACACACTGGCAAAGAAAAACGCCCCCGCGAGTGCGGAGGCGAGTGACGGCGGAGCCGTGGATTCGGGTGACGTAAGGTACAGCATCCAGCAGGACGCGGAGGGAATGCCGTTTGTGCAGGTGGATACAGACCAGCATTTGTTTGACGGCATGAGCATAAGCGAAATGCAGAAAAAGGCGCAGCAAATCATTCGTGAACGCTTTGCCGGGAAAGTAATGGCAGTCGAAAAAAATCGCGCGTACATACCGACCACTTCTGCAAAGGAATACGCTTTCCCAGCCAATCGTCGCATGAACGAGGAAGCTAAAGCCGCTAAGATGCGGGCATCTTCGGAGCTGGATAATCTGTTATCCGCGTCTCGCTACCTGCGCCACGATTCAGACGATGGACGGCATGCGAAGGCAACGGGCGGATGGGATGTTTATGAAACGGTTTTCAGAGTAGGAGATCAGTTCTTTACTGGAGAAGTAAAGATTATGCAAACGGAAAGAGGTTCCTTGTTCTATGATATTACACAAATAAAAAAGACTTCCCGTAATGGCGGTCAAACCGGGAATGTCCCGGCCGCCACATCAGGAAGCCATTCACAGAAAAACGCCCGTAATACTGGTCAGACGCTGAATGAATCAGCCGCCAATATCAGGCGTTCTTCTAGAGAGACCCCGAGCCCTGCAGCGAATGCACCGCAAAGCGGCCCAACGCCTCATACGTCCGAAACGAACAGGGGGACAGTCTCTTCTATAAATAGTATACCACAGCCCGGCGAAAATGCAACAGACGATTCTGTAAAATTCAGCCGTCCGGTGATGACGGAGCAGCAGATACAGGAACAGCTTTCCGCCGTGTGGGAGGAAAAACGGGAGCTGCGCCGGGAAAAGAACGAGTGGGAAGAGAGCGCGGAAACGCAGCGTGTTCTTGCCGAACGTGCCGAAAAGCTGAAAGAGCTAGGTGTATTTGGCTTGAGCAAATGGAAAAAAGAATCCGCCGGCTGGCAGGCATACGAACAGGAACGGCAGGCGTTCAAGGAACGCGCGGTACATCTGCAACAGCGTGAGGATACCCTTGCCGAGCAGGCAAAAAAATATGCCGACGAACGAGAGCAGCAGGCATGGACCGATGCTCAGGCACGCCAGAGCGAATACGACCGTGCTGTGCGCGACAGCGGCATGACGCCGGAGGACTATCACCGCGACACAGCCGTTTCGCAATTCGGTACGACGGAGCGGTTTGAAGCTGCCGGGTACATTCTCCCGGATGGGCAAATGCTGGATTTTTCTGACGGCGGCGCAAAGCGCGCGAAGGACCATCGGGAGGTCATTTCTGTATTTGGTCCCGCAGAATTAGGACAAAACGCTGATGGAACCAAGGCTCTGAACCGGTTCATCGCAGAGGGGAATGTGCGTGTGATGGCGGAAAGCCCGGGCGTAGATGTATCCGGTATTGTGCAGCCGAGTGCAGAACAGATGCAGCAAATTCGGAAAATGGCGGATTCACTTGGGGCTGACGCACACCGCTTCAATCTGGATGTTTCCGGGGAGGATGGAAGCACACTCGCCTCCAAATGGTACGAAGGGAATGTGCGCGGCTCGCGCATTGTAAACGACCTCAGAGAGTTTTACAAGACCGGTGCACTGCCTGATAACAGCATGGTAGCTGATTTCCATTTCAGCCTGCCGGGTGTGGAGACATCCAGCGAAGAGGCAAGGCGGCTTGCATGGGAGAACCAGCAGATTGCGCAGCAGGTAGAGGCTCTGAAAGACGAATTTAAACTGACGAAAGGACACCGGGTAAGCGACCGTGCAATTGACCTTGTGGCGGGCCGGATGCTGCGTGAGACAAAAAGCGGCTACGACAGGAGCGCACTGAACGGGCAGCTGCGCGGATTGTTCGACTACATTGCCAACGGCGAAAACGTCGTGTGGGATGATGTGATGGACGTTGCCGCAGGAATTGCGCGCGGCGTGCTGAGCAAAAGCAGCGAGATGGACGATACGCTATACAATGAATATAAAGACATGCGCGACTATTTCCGTACAACAAAAATACTTGTGACAGAGAATGTGCGCGCGGAGATCGAGGCGACCTATGGGAGCTATGAGACCTTCCGCCGCGCGAATTTCGGGCGCATGGCGCTTTCCACGGAGGACGGCACGCCGCTGGACGCGCTGTGGGGAGAAATCAGCGAGAAATGGCCTGGGATGTTCGATGCGGATACAAATGAGCTGGAACAGGTATTCAAGGTGGAAGAAGCATTGGACATGGTGCGCCCGTCTTATGTCAACCCGTATGGGTTAGACATGGACGGCGCGGCCTATGAACTGGCGCAGCGGATGTACGAGTGGTATTTTACGCTGCCGGAGGTACATACCTTTGCGGACAAGCAGCGCGAGAAGCTGGTGAAAACCCGCATCCGGATGACAGAACAGCGAAAAACAGCGCTGGAGAAGCAGAAAGCGCGGTATGAGGGACGCATACGGGAGCTGCGCGAAGCGAACGCGGCGCAAAGGAAAAAAGCCAGTGAGCGTATGATACGCCAGCGTGCCGTGATGCTGCAAAGCAAACGCGAGCAGGCTTTGGCAAGGCGGAAGCGAGCGAAGCGCTCGAAGCATATCTCGCGCATCAAAAACAATGTGTGGGATTTGACGAAACGGCTGGAGCGCCCGACCGACAAGAAAAATATTCCCGAGGAGATGCGGGGGCCAATCCTGCGCTTTTTGAACAGCATTGATTTCAACACGAGCCGGGAAGGCACGCAGGCGGCTGAAAAATGGAAAAACGCGGCAGAAAGCATAAAGCTGATGCTGGAGCGCGCGGAGGCGGGAAAAATCGACGGGTACGAGGGCGACCCGGGCCTTACAGTGGTTATCAACGGGCTGACCGATGCGAAAAATGGCATTGCCTCCCTTGGCGACGCGACGCTTGACCAGCTCGAGGACCTTGACCTTATCGTGCGGGTTCTGAAGGGCATGGTTGTGAAGTACGGCCAGACGCTCGCCAACAAAAAGTTCAAAACCGCGGCCGCGCTGGGCAACGCCACAATCGCAGAGCTGGACGCGCGCCGGGAACACGGCACGGTCAAGACGATGGAAAAAATATCCGATATGCTGAATGAGGACATGGTGAACCCCATGGACTGGTTCACGCGTATGGGAGGTGCGGCGGAAAGCGTATGGAAAGAGCTTCGGGACGGCTTCAACCGCCGCGTCTGGCACTTGAAAGACGCGCAGGAGTTTATGGAAAAAACGCTGGACGGGGTGAGAGCGAAGGAGCTGCGCCAATGGACCGGCGACAGCGCGAAGGCAGCGGAGTTCCAGGTATCGAACGGCGTAATGCGACTGAAACCGGCTCAGGTGATGGAGCTGTATGTGCTGAACCAGCGCGAACAGGCCAGAAAACACCTGTATGGAGACGGCATCCGTGTAGCTGGGTATGTGAAGGCCGGACGCAAAACGGTGCGGCAGATGAAAACATATAAAGTGACGCCGGAGCAGGTTGCGGCGATTACGGGTACGCTTACGGATAAGCAGCGCCAGGTTGCAGACGCAATGCAGAAATATCTTTCCAGCACTGTAGCCGAGTGGGGCAATGAAACCAGCCTTTCGATGTATGGATACCGGAAATTCACCGAGGAGAACTACTGGACAATCCATGTTGACGAAACGCAGACAGACACAAAGGACAGCACGGCGAACCAGACGGGACTTTACCACATTGCGAACATGGGGGCGTCGAAGCCTACGAGCGAGAAAGCGAAAAATGCACTGATGCTCGACGATGCATTTGACACATTTACAAGGCATGTGTCGGACATGGCGACCTACAACGCATGGGCGGAGGCCACAAAGGACGCGATGCGGTGGTACAACTATCAGGACCACGAGACGGGGGGGAGCGTGAAGAAGAGCATTCAGCAAGCCTACGGCAACGCGGCGCTGCGATACTTTGAAAAGCTGATGCAGGACGTCAACGGCATTACGGGCGACGTTGGCACCGCGTTCGGTGCGCTGGACGACAAGATGATGAGCAAAATGAAGGCTGCCGCCGTGGGGGCGAACCTGCGCGTAATTATTCAGCAGCCGACCGCATACATGCGCGCCGCAGCAGTTCTGCCGCCGAAGTACCTTGCCACGGGGCTTGCGCACATCCGCTCCGGTATGAAGAAGGCGCAGCAGCACAGCGCGATTTCCGTGTGGAAGGATTGGGGGTATTTTGAAACTGCGATAGGCAAGAACATGCGCAACGTGATGGTGGGCGATGAAACCGTACTTGAAAAAACAAGAAATCTTATGATGAAGCCCGCCGGATACGCGGATTCCGTGACATGGGGTGCTTTGTGGAGCGCGTGCGAGGCCTATGTGAAGGACACGCAGACGGACCTTGACGCGGGGAGCGAGGCGTTTTATACAGCGGTATCGGAGAAAATGGACGAGGTTGTTGACCGCACGCAGGTAGTGGACACGGTGCTGCACAGGAGCCACATTATGCGCAACCAGGACAGAATTTCGCGCGCAGCAACGGCGTTTATGAGCGAACCCATGAAGAGCTACAACATGGTGCTCACGGCGCTGCGGGATGTGCGCGACGGGAAACCTGGCGCAAAGAAGGCGCTGGGACGCACGCTTGCTGCGTATGCGCTGTCTGCGGCGGCCACGGCGGCGGCAGCGGGGCTGATCGACGCGCTGCGGGACGACGACGAGGACAAGGAGTATGATGAAAAATATCTGGATGCTCTGCGAGTGAACTTCGTGGACAACGTCATAATGGTCAATAACATCCCGTTTGTGAAAGATATCTTTTCCATGGCGCAGGGGTACGACGTGGGACGCGACGACCTTGCCGTGTTCGAGACGGCCACGCAGCTCATTCAGACGCTCCTCAAAATCCGGGAGGGAGAGTCCAAAACAACGTGGTACAAGGTGTCGTACTCGGCGGCGAAACTGGTGTCTCTGGGGACCGGGCTCGGCTTCAACAACATCTTGCGCGACCTGCGTGCGTTCTATGACAACGTGACCGAGTTCAAGGACCCGCTGCACATCCATGCGAGCATTACGTGGCAGAACCGGGATATGCTCAAGGCAATAGATGTGGACGACATGAAGCGCGCACAGGACGTTTTGGACGTACTGTGGGAAAGAAAGGTTGCGGAATATACGGCGAAAGGAGAAGAAAAACCGCGCGATGCGGCAAAGAGCGCGCTGAAAGCTGCCGTTACGGCGGAATACAAGGAAGCGTACATAGAGACGGACAGCGCCGGACGCGCGGCCATAGAGGAAAAACTGACCGCGCTGATGACAGGCGGAGAGGCATTGTACGATGTGGAGGACATCCGCAAGTGGCTTGGCGACGAATATATCGCGCAGAAACTCGGCGTATCCGAGGAAACGCTGAAAGCATTCAATGCAATGCTGGAGGAAACCGGGGCAGACGAGGACGGGCGTGTGAGCTCTGTGGAGGCGTTGGAGGCGGCGTCAAGGCTGGGCGTCAGCGACAGCGACAAAGCAGCCCTCTGGAAAAAGTACGCAAGCGAGCGGCAGAAGGAGAAGTACGACGCGGCACAGCAGCGCGGGCTCGGGAACGCATATCTGGACATTCTTTCAGCGGTCGGCACCAATCCGAAGCAGGAGGAACTATATGCGTACCTGCGGCGCGGCGGATATTCAGACGGCCAGCGTGAGGCGTTGTGGGAGATCGTCGGCGGCTGGAAAATCAGCTATAAGGAATACGGACAAAAGCATTGAAACCTGGGGGAACAGGGGGGACAAGTACCCCCCTGTTTCTCTTATACTGAAAGAAAAGGGGGCGGTATCGTGCTGAAGGTTGAGTACGGTGATATTTTTTTGACGCGCGGAGACAGTGCATCATTTTCCGTCCGTGTGACGCAGCCGGACGGTGCAGAGTACAGGTTGGAACCGGGCGACGCGATGGTATTTACGGTAAAGCGCTCTACCGATGACGCGCGGCACGTGATTCAAAAGGACGGCCCGTTGTTTTCGATAGACCCGGAGGATACGAACGGCCTTGACTACGGAGAATACCAATACGATGTACAGCTTACGCGTGCCAGAGGTAACCGGGTGAGCACGGTGCTTGGGCCGCACCGTTTTTGTGTAATGGAGGAGGTGAGCTTCTGATGGTGGAACTGGTTGGAAACATTCCGGACGATGTAGTGCTACAGGCACGGCTTGATATTTTGTATGGACAGACGCCGGATATTACCATAAAGGCACATGAACTGCCGGAGGAAAGCGAACCTACGGTGGAGAAGAGCGGGACGCTGGCAAAACCGGTATTCAATATTGGAATCCCGCAGGCGATTGGGGCTGTTGCTGCGCGTGAATATGCAAAGCAGGCAGAGACGGCGCGAGACGCGGCGATATTGGCCGGAGAAAACGCGAAAGAGGAACTGAACGGAATCGTAGCTTCTGCGGATGATGCTCTGGACCAGAAAATAGCTGAAACCGGTACACTTTTGGACGAAAAGGTAGCAACTGCTGCGCAGAGGGCATCGGAGGCTGCATCCAGCGCTGTGGCTGCTGCACAGAAGGCAACTGCGGCGGAACAAGCGATGCAAGGGGCGCAGGCGGCACAGGTACAGGCGGAACAAAGTGCGCAGGAGGCTGCGGAGAATACGGCAATGGCAAAAGATTTTGCTTCCGGTCAACCCGTTACATACAGCGGAACCCCCGTCTCCATCGCCTACGCGGGGACGAATCGTATCGCGTCCATCACAGCCTACGGCGAAACCCCGCAGGGCGGCACAACTGAGGCTCCTGTGGCGCTCACGGGTATATCGTCGGTTACGGTGAACGATGATGTTACCGAGCTGCCGATTCCGCGCCCGTTGCGACGCGTGGGCGATGTCAAGGATAAGTGCGTCACGCGAGTTAAGAGCGTCTATGATAAGCGCATTGTGTTGGATGGGTCGGAGGATTGGAGAAAACGCACTGACATCATTATAACGGGAGGCTCATGCTTTTATCCCAACAATTTTATTGCTGATGCAATCAGTAACGCCCCCATCGCTGTGTCGGCCTATTTCGTTGGACGCACTAATTCGACAACCAAATTGTGGGAGGCGCGGCAAGTCGGTAGCAACGTCGGTATCCAATTCAACGCGCCATTCACTGAAGTATCCGACTTTAAAGCATGGTTGGCTGAACATCCCCTCACCGTCTACTATCAAAGCACCGCCTACGACGGCACAAACGGGCTTGATGTGTGCTTGACGGAGTACCAGACGGGCTACATCGAAAGCTATGCGGACGACATCACAACGGCGTGGATATCCAGCACGGGAGCACTTTCCACAGGCGCAGAAGTCGCCTATGTGCTCAGTTCTCCCGAAACCTACGCCACCGACCCGTTGGACATTGACAACGCATCCGGCCCGCTTACCGTCATGACCGGCGGCGAGGTTGAGGTGCGGATGACGGAGCTGATTGGCTCCCGCAGCCCGGAGATTGTGGCGAAGATGGACAAGGCCACATACGACGCGGACGGCGACGGCGTGGTGGATGAGGCCGAAAAAGTGTCAAATGCTCTCACCCTGAAAAATGCCGCGGGAGAAGTTGTAGCCACGTTCGATGGAAGCGAAGCGGCCATCTTGCAGCTTACTGCCGCCCTTGTGGGGGCCTTGGGGAAAACAGAGAAAGCAGCTGATTCGTCAAAACTTGCGGGACTTGCTCCTGTCGTGGATAACCCCGGCCCGAACAATCGAAATACCTGGTATTTCCCGTTTACCGGCACGAACAACAGAGACGGCACGCGCAAATATTATGCCGCTCTTTACGCGGACAACGCGACAACTGCGGGCCGGGCGTCTAACCTTTCCATGGGGCTGAATGGTACAGATCTATGGGTGTATTACAGTTGAGGGGGAGAACGACGTGAGTTATCGCCAAAATGATGTGCTTATCCCCGAGTCGAGCTATATCCGGTTTAACGATGTGCAGTTAAAAAAGTATTATTTCAACGATGTGCTTGTGTGGCAGCGGCAGCAGAAGGTATACCCTGGGATACCAGTGGCAAAGACGCAGAACCTTGGATATGCCGCATATTTTACCGTCACGAATAACGGCTCCGATATCAAAGTGGACGCATTCGGCGGTACTGAACGCGGATGGGGCCGCGCGATACTCGGGCCGTTCAGTTCGGTAGGCTATTCAAAACTGTACTTTTCGGCGCTGCGCGCATACATCACAAACAGTTTTTCAAAAATAGCGGTGTCTCTTGGCGACATCAATGGGAATTGGGTTCAACGCCTTATATATCACGACACCGGGGAAACGCTTGGCGGGTATGACGTTACTTATGGCTCCGGTGATCTTTTTACCATAAACTCGGCCAACGGAAATTATTATCTGATATTAGAAGTAGATTCTGGCGCTACGTCGAGAGGCTTAAACGCCGTTATTCAGATGAACGGCTGCTATTTGATTTAAAACGGAGGAACGAAAAATGCTGAAAATAACCTTAAAAAATGGAAAAGAATATGGTGCGCTTGACGGTACGGCAATCTATCCGAGCAGCAGCCCGAACGCCCGCAGCCGCATGGAAATCCACATGTCCGAAGATGCCATGACAGCGGCCGAGTTCGAGGCTGCTTTTATGGACGAAGCCGCGACTGAAGAGATTCGACTGACAAGAACGGCTGATGCGGACGACCCGGCCAAAGGTATAAAAAAGGGCGATATTATCTACGACACGCTGTACCAGCACTATTGCCTTGTGGCGAGCATCGGCAAAAAGCGCGTGAGCAAAACAGACATTGCCACCGGGCAGGTCGTTGAAGAAA